>Ga0302126_10000025_pt1 | contig 119854 bp, 119 predicted proteins | sample CB4_20m_MG_FD_203108 | JGI IMG/M metagenome (GOLD analysis project Ga0302126, IMG submission 203108) | Marine microbial communities from Western Arctic Ocean, Canada - CB4_20m | ecosystem: Environmental > Aquatic > Marine > Oceanic | place: Canada: Western Arctic Ocean | collected 2017-09-24 | reverse complement strand
GGTGGCCACTAGTTTAGGCGTAGTGTTAAGCGCTAATGATCCGAGTTTAATGCAGGCGCGGATGCAGCCTTATCAAGATTGGGCTGAAAAATTTGGCGAAGTGCTGGGACAAAAATTGTCCTTAGCAGTGAAGCAAGGAACCTGGGCGGTAAAGTTAAACCTGAACCCGCACAGCCTAGGCGAAATTGCTATTTCACTGGAGGTTGGAGAGAAGGGAATCGAGGGCCAATTGTCGGCGAATGACGGTGCCGTTCGTCAATTATTAAGCGACGCACTGCCTAAGCTTCGCGCGTCGTTAGAGGATCTTTTCGGTCAAAGCGGCAACGTAAATATTCATGTGGGCGATGATGATGCGTCCAAACGTAAACAGTCATCTGGGGACATGGTGGAAATAGCCATAGACCTAGAGAATGAAATTTTTAGTGGCAATCAAGTGATAGCAGGAAGCGGTATTACCCTGCGAGATGGGTTTGATGTTTTGGTTTAGAAATTACAGGTGCAATGCGCCAATAGTTAGGAGAAGAAAGTGGCTGAAGTAGAAGATGTTGAATCATCCGGCGGCAAAGGCGGTCTGATTAAAATCATTCTTGTTGTTCTTTTGGTGCTAATTGTAGCTATTGGCTCAGCCTTGGGCAGCCTCTTCTTTACTGGGTTTTTTGACGCGCCCGAAGAAGATGCGGCAGAAATAGCCATTGCCGAGTTAGAGGCTGAAATAGAGAATACCGAAGCGCTGCAACAACCGGAACGAGTTTCTAAGGAAACTGTGGAGGAAGAAAAATTCAAACCAGCCTATCACTCGTTTTCTGCGCCTTTTGTCGCCAACGTAATGAACTCGCGCAAGGTTTTGCAAATTTCCTTAGCCATAATGACTTATTATGATGAACGGGTGATAGAAGCGATCACTATGCACGAGTTGGCAATCACTTCGTCAATTCTGGACCGACTGCGTATGATTACTGAGGCGGAGATTAAAGATCCAGATTTTCGTCGAGAACTTGCCGAAGACTTAACACTAGTGATCAATGAGGTTTTAGAAAAGTTTGAAGAATTCAAATTTGCTGGCGTGGAAGAAGTCTATTTCACAGGATTTGTAGTCCAATAAACTTCTAGCTCTTAGTTTTACAGTTGGCGTGACCAATGGGTCATGCATTCATTCAGAAGAAAAATATGGCTGATGACAATAGTAGGTTACTGTCCGACGAGGAATTACTCGCCATCGAAGAAATGGTTGCTTCGGGCGACCTAGATGGAGATGGTTTTAACGTTGGTGTTGCAGCAAATCGCTATGACCTGACTCTACAAGATACCAGCGTTGGCGTTAATGTGTCGGCGATCGAGCAGATCAATGATCGGTTCCATCGTTTTTTGCGTGCAGGGCTGCTAGAAGATTTGCGCTACAACCCTAGGCTCAAAGTTGGTCGCATTGACATTATTAAATATGCTGAATATGTGCAAAGCACGGAATCGCCGATTTCTGTTAATGTTTTAAGGATAGATCCACTGCGTGGAGAGTGTCTTTGTCTAATCCATTCTCAAGTAGTTTTTAGTTGTTTAGATAACTGGTTTGGTGGTAACGCACGCACGCTTGCCTCTGTGCCAGCGGGGCGGATTTTTACGCCTACGGAAACTGCAGTGATCGAGAAAATACGTAGCGTGGTTTTTAACTCGCTGACCGAAGCCTGGGCGCCTTTTTTAAAGATAGAATGCAAAATTTCTTCTGCGGAAATTAGCGCAGTGTTTGCAAATATTGCAGCGGACGAGGATATGGTAATCCTCAATCGCTTTGAAACCGAAATTATGGGTGATGAGGAAGACAAAGGCTTTATAGATATTGTCTACCCCTATGCGAGCTTGAAATTGGTTCGAGACGTGCTGCGTGCTCGAGTTGAGACTGGCGGCGGTAACGCTGAAGCAGATGATGAATGGAGCAAGTCATTAAATGCAAGTGTTGAAGAAGTGGAAGCAAAAGTTGTGGTGAAGGCTGCAGAATTTTCTATTTCCATTGATCAGTTATCAAATCTAAAAGTGGGAGATTGGTTGCCGTTTAGAGCGCCAGATCACGCCGAAGTCTCCGTAAATGGCTTCCCAATTTTTAACGCGGATGTTGGAAGTCGCGGTAACCAAGTTGCAGTTCAAATTGTCAGCAGCGTTTTGCCAAAGGAAAATCATGAGTGAAAATGAAGAAAATTTAGAATCTCCAACCGCTGAGTCGGGGGCTGAATCGAATATTGATCAAGAGGTCATTCGCGCAATTCCCATCTCAATGACGGTTGAAGTTGGTAGCACTAGTTTAAAACTCCGCGACTTGCTGCGACTTTCACAAGGCAGCGTTCTTGAGTTAGATCGTGCTGTAGGCGAATTAATGGACGTGAAGATTAACAACACTATTATTGCAAAGGGCGAAGTGGTCACAGTGGGTGATAAGCTTGGGATTAGCGTTGTTGAAATCGTCGCGCCCCTGGAAAGAGTTAAGCCGGTCTAGTTCAATGGAAGTGACACCGCTAGTTTCAGCTTTTCTTAGCTTCATATTTGTTATTGGTCTGTTGCTTTTGACCCTTTGGTTTATCAGGACTAAAGGCGTAGGCGTTACGGCAAGAACGGGCGGAGATCTGCAAGTGTTGCAAACCCTTCGTATGGGAGGCAAACATCATCTTAGCGTTGTTAGGTACGGAGACCGGACATTACTGCTGGGCATTAGTGGACAACAAATATCCCTCTTGGACAACCAGGTTACGGCTGACCTACCTACGAGCGGAAATAGTGAGGACTTACAAAACGACCCTGCCTCCGGCCAGTCTCAAAAATCGTTCGCAGCACATCTGAAAAGCTTACTTCCGAAGGGCTAGGCTAGTAGCGTAGCGTTAGGTGTTGGACTACTGGACTTGTACCTCTTTTGCATGCGGTTCATAGTAGGCTCACTTCCGGAAGTAATTTTAAGAAGATTATCCCTTATAAAAAAAGAGTCCTATTCTCGTGAATAAAACTAATGATTACAGCGACGATAAAGCCTACCGAAGAATGCTTTTTGAACTTGGTTCACTGGTGAATGGTAACCGGGCCAAGAGTCATGCTCACCGAAGTCAAATTATCGATAATGTGACCAACGGCCTAAGTAGCTTACTGACAGCCTTTAGCCGAAATCGCAATTTGATGAGCGAGTCTACGACTAATATCTACCGGTCTCGTAGAGTTTTTCTTGAGAGCAATTCTGATTACCAGGCGCTAAACGCCGAGCAGCGGCAGCGAGTTATGGATGAGATAGAATATCAATGCCTCAAGCAACGCTCTGACAGCAATCGAGAAATCATGTCTTTGAACGTGGCTTTGACACGCTTCAACCAAGAATTCGTTCAACTGTTGGAAGCTGTAAAAGAAACTAACGCAGCGAAACTCCATTTCAACGACGTTCAGCACGAGCACAACGTCGAAATATTAGAGAACGGTTTAGACGCTGTAGGTCTAACAGAAGGCGCAGGAGAATTTGGGGACCTAATTGCTCAGCTCACGGATCAAGTAAGCGCGAATACCGAACTTTTAGAAGAAGGTTTCGAAGCGTCTAACCAGAATGGGCAGAAATTTACAGAAATTCGTGAATCCTTAGAAGCAGAATTAGCAGCTATTGACGAGTGTTGGGATAAGATCGAAGCGCAGCAGGCTTTAGCAGCTGAATTGGTGGCTTCGCTTTGAGCAAACTACAGCTTTTGTCGCTTCTGATTGACCCCAGAAAATTTGTCATCGCTGGCTTTGTGAGAAAGTTGCTCTAAGGCTGGCGTGAGCCAGAGAAGTCAGGGCTGTAGGCTCTTCTCTTCCAAAAGTATTTCCACTGAGCCCAGTAACTCCGAATCCAAAGTGGTACCAAGCCACACTGGCAGGTTGTTACGTAGCTTAAGCAGCTGTAATTCAGTGCAATTTATCCCAGTTTTCTCCAGCCAGCGGCTAAACTTCTCCCCGCGTTCACCGGGATTGTGAGTGCTCAAAAGAAGTGATCTTACACCTGCGGTTGAACAAGGATTGATAGGTTTGGCTTGGACTCGATCAGCGCTCTGCTGACCCGCGCCCGTTAGGTCAAGAGTCTGATTGCTAAACGCATTTGTGGAAGTTAGCTCATTTGCCAGATTTTCTTGCAGTCCATTTTGCGCACCTGATTCTTCAGTAGTTTCCAGCGATCCTATCAGCGAAGAGGTTTCCTCGGCTGGCTCGCGCTCCGCGTTGTTCGCTGCATTTGCTGACTCTTCTGATATTTGGTCCGTGATTTGTTCTGACGTTGTGTTGCCTTCTGCAAGAATATCGCGCTGTTTAAATACCGCTTCAGCATAATCTGCTGCCTTTTGTGGAAATTCCTCGGCGTTGGCAATTGTGGTGGGTCCAAGATGGTAACTACCTAAGGCTTGAATTAAAGGGTCGGTACTTTCAATTTCTGCATTTTTGTCTATCAGCTCCTTAAGATAGCTCACCCCTGCGTCTATATTGATGCATGGGTCAAATAACAGCTCGCGCTGGGTGATACCTAAATGCTCTGCTGTGAGTGGCCACTTGATCTGCATCACACCGATCGCTTCTGAACTAGACACCGCTTCTGGATTTAAGCTGCTCTCCACAATAGCCACGGCAATAGCCAGTTCTAAATCTACTTCGTAGCGCTCTGCGGAACGATTAAAGCAGGTTATATAGGGAATATCGCTAAGACGTTTGTCCGTTTTCGCGCCCGAATTTTCTGCCTCGGCCCAAGCCATGTTAAATACCGGCATGGTTAAAAACACCAGCATTGCTGGCTGCATGTGTCTCATAAATATTGGTGAGGGTAAAAGAGATTTAATCAAGCTAGGTATTCCTAAGTTCATCTAGGGCTTTAGTTTTAGATACAAGTGAGGCGTTATGCGCTTGTCGTTAACGAGTTCCGCTTTGCTCGCCTATGTCACCTCCTGTGTCCAGATAGTCTTGCAAAAAAAGCGCCTTTTCAGGTCGTCGAAAAGTCGACCAATGTAGTTGGAAAAACGTCACTTTCTTCAAGTATTTCACTTTAGTATCGCTAACCCATTGATTCATATAAACATTATTGTTGGCATCGACTTTGCAAGTCTCATCCTTGTAAGACCACATGGCAAGAAATTGCCACCGTTCATATTTCTGGTAACGCCTTGCAGGCTTTTTACCTGCTGCAGCGGAAAGGGTCTAAATGAAAATGAAGGTTTAAATGGTATCACTGAACAAAAGCATAAGCGAAACCCCCAGAGAGCAGGACAAAGGCCGCTTCGCTGTTTTAATATTAGTCGGTCTATTACTGACATTACCGAGCTTCGGTTATGCCGAAGGCATCCCCGCCTTGAAAATTCTAGAAGCTAACGAAGGCGGGACAGAGTATAGCTTGTCGCTACAACTACTTATTGTTATGACGCTCTTGGGTTTTTTACCCTCGATCCTTATTTTGATGACCTCTTTCACCCGAATAATTATAGTTCTTTCCCTATTGCGTCAAGCCATGGGTACAGCGCAAACGCCTCCCAACCAGGTGCTGGTGGGCATCGCAATTTTTTTGACTCTCTTTATTATGAATCCGGTCCTAGAATCGATTTACAACAACGCACTTGAGCCAGTACAAAATAACGAGATCACATTCCAAGAAGGATTAGATCGCGCACGGATACCGTTACAAGAATTTATGCTGAATCAGACTCGTGAGAAAGATCTGATTATGTTTATGGAAATGTCCCAGTCCCCTGCCGTAGAAAATGCTGACGATATTCCTTTGAGCGCCCTCGTGCCAGCCTTCATTACCTCGGAACTAAAAACAGCTTTCACCATCGGTTTTCTGATTTATATTCCCTTCATCATTATCGATTTAGTTGTAGCCAGTGTCTTGATGTCCATGGGTATGATGATGCTATCGCCAATGATGATCTCCATGCCCTTTAAACTTCTTCTTTTTGTGCTCGTTGATGGCTGGGGTTTAGTTACCAGCTCTCTCGTCGCTACATTTGTAACTTGAGGTAAGTCATGGATACATCACTAGTAATGGATATTGCCGTAGAGTCATTACGCGTAACTGTATTAGTTGCAGCGCCGATATTAGCTGCGGCTTTAATGTCTGGTCTACTCGTTGGTATTTTGCAAGCAGCTACCTCTATTCAAGAAATGACTTTGAGCTTTATTCCGAAATTAGTTGTCATGGTGTTGGCAATAATTATTTTTGGCGAATGGCAAATTGCTGTCCTAGCAGACTATTTTGAAACGATATTCGAACGCATAAGAACGATTACGTTATAACCGCTTATGAATATCATGCTTCCAGAAATCGTCAACCTGCTGCAAAATTTCATGTGGCCGTTTGTCCGCGTGTCGGTGGTACTAATTGCCGCGCCTTTATTTGGCATGGAAGCGATTACTTTACGTATACGAATAGCCATTGGATTTGTCTTAACTTGGATGATTTTTCCTATTGTAGAAGTACCGGATATCGATCCCCTGAGTATTTTTGCAGTTCAGATGATGATTAACGAAATAATTGTTGGCATATTGATGGGATTAACGCTGCAGATCGTATTGGCAGCCATAATAACCAGTGGTCAAGCGGTTTCGTCAAGCATGGGTTTAGGTATGGCGAATATGGTTGACCCCAATTTAGGTAACGTTCCAACGCTTTCTCAGTTCTTTTTAGTAATCAGCATGCTTCTGTTTCTAAGTCTGGGTGGCCATCTAGTCATAATCAGTATCCTGGTACAGAGTTTCGCCTCGCTGCCTATCGGTGCTGGATTAGCAAATACTAACGCAATACAGGGTTTTCTGGTCTGGTCATCAACGATTTTTATCGGCGCACTAACATTAGTCCTGCCTATAATTTTGGGATTGTTGATGGTTAACGTTTGCCTTGGTGTGATCTCAAGAGCTTCTCCTAGTTTGAATGTTTTTGCGGTAGGTTTCCCAGCGTTGATACCACTCGGTTTTGGCATGGTAATTATCACGATGGCATTCATTATTTCTAGGATGGAAAGTCTATGGTTTTCTGGCTTTCAAATCCTTAACGAAAACTTGCTGGGATTGTAATGGCAGAAGAATCCGATCAAGACGATAAGACAGAAGAACCGACCGCGAGAAAATTAGAAAAAGCGCGTGAAGATGGTCAGGTTTTGCGCTCTCAAGATATGACAATTGCAGCGGTAACTATTTCTGTAATAGCCTCAATGTATGTCGGAGGCTTTTGGTTAGGACCGCAGTTTGTCGCAATATTTTCGGAAGCTTTGACTATTCCGGCGAATTTTGCGTTTGAAGAAGATTTGGCAATTGGACGTTTCGGCCGCCTGGCCGCAGAAAGTTTTTACGTAATGTTTCCGGTTTTTGCCGTAGCGGTAGTCATGGCGATAGCTTCAGCTACAGCTCTTGGCGGCTTTGTGGTTTCCGGAAAAGCCATCATGCCAAAAGCGAGTAAATTAAATCCTTTGAAGGGACTAGTGCGAATTTTTGGTACGAAGGCTCTAGTAGAGCTCGGCAAGGCGCTTTTGAAATTCTCTATGGTGGCAACTATCGGCGGCACTTATCTTTACTTCAATTTTGATCAGATCTTGAAGATTGGTCAGAGTCCGATCATGAGCGCCATTATAGAAAGTATTGAGTTTGTTTTATTCGGTGGATTTATAGCTTCACTAGCATTGTTGGTGATTGCGGCGGTAGATGTGCCTTATCAAACCTACGAGTTTTTCAAAAAGCTCAAGATGACCAAGCAAGAAATAAAAGATGAGATGAAAGAGGTTGAAGGTCAGCCAGAAGTAAAACAAAAAATTAGGCAAAAACAACAAGAAATGGCGCAGGGCCGAATGCTCGACGATGTGCCGAAGGCCGACGTTATTGTCACAAACCCGCAACACTTTTCTGTTGCTTTAGTTTATGAAATAGATCGAGAAGAGGCTCCAAAGGTGTTGGCAAAAGGCACCAATATGATGGCTAAGCGAATAAGAGAAGTTGCCACAGAAAATAGTGTCGAAGTATTTGAGGCGCCGCTTTTAGCGCGAGCGCTGTATTTTACCACTGAAATAGGTATGCCTATACCTCCGGGGTTGTTTCATGCAGTGGCTCAGGTCATCGCTTATGTATACAGCCTAAACTCTGTCGCCCCTGGTGGTGAGAAAGTGCGTAAACCAAGACCACAAGTGCCGGACGAATTGATATTTGACGAACTTGGACGACGAAACGTTGACTAAAAAAGATAGGATAAACAAGATGATTTCTTTAAAAGAAGAACCGACTATAGCCGAAGATTTGTGTTTTACCCCAGAAGACAGCGGCGCGCTCGATACTTGTCGGCGCGCTCTAACAAATGGTGGATCAGTTGTCATTACTGCAGCAGGCAATGAAAGTTTGTTGGCGCATTACACTCGAGTGTTGCTGAGTCAAATGCCCGGACAAAATACTTTAGACCAACGTAAATTATCTGTTCGCAGAATGCCAAAAGATAAAGATGCGTTACTGGCAGCATTGAATAGATTGCTTGCCGAGCTAGACTTTGCAAGCGTAGGTGCGAAGAAAAAAGTACCGACCGCTGAGATCTGGCTGTATGAACTACCCGGGCCGAGTGATTCTGAGCTCATTGTGACTACAGCAAAAATGATTCGTCAGTTTAAAGCAGCTGGTGTTTCAATTATTGTTAACTCTCGTCAAGCGCGTCCAGGATCTGAGCTTTTGAGTAAGTTGTCACAACGAGTTAGGGGAACTCTGGTTGAATTTGCATTGCCAGATAAAAATTCTTGTATTGCTCTCGCAGAAAAAGTGGCAGGCACTAGTGACGCATTGCAGGTTAACGGTTTGATCAAAGATCTTGGCTATACTATTCAAAAAAGTCAGGCTGCTTCGTTGTTTTCGTTCCCGCAAGAAACCCCTGTTGATTTATCAACTCAACAGATCTTAACGCAGCGTAATTCGGTAAAAGCAACATCGCAGACCCCTAATAAAATTTCGCCGACAGCAGATCTGCCCAGCACTCGTAGCATTGGGAGAGAATCGAAGAAATTTTTGCTAGTCGGGGGTGTTTTTGTTTCAGTTGCGATGTTTGGCTTTTATGCAGTGAATGAAAATAATTGGGCTGATATGCAAAGTTCCGTTAGCACCTTATATTCGGATTTAGCGCAAAGTAATGAAGTTATAAGCCCTTTTGAAGAAACCTCCAGAAACCTTTTAGGAAAAGAAGTTAAGGCCGTTGCAGCAAGTGCCAATGCGCGACAAACGAGGCTCGCGATTCCAGAACAAACAGTTGTGAGTAAGTCGCCTGAACAAATGGCTGCCCTAGAGGAGTCACTAGTGGAAACACTAGAACATAATGATTCAGAAGAGAGTCTTACAGAACTCATTCTTGTCAAGCCACCTCTACCTAACCCAAGCGCGGTGTATGTTCAGCACGCATCGTTTCGCTTATCTCAGGGGGCTTATATTTGGAAGAACAACGCAAAGCGTTTGTCTAATGCACAAATTTTTAGTAAAGGTAGTGCAGACAGTCGGTTCGTAGTTGTGAGCGGCCCATTTATCGATCGGCTTGATGCTCAGCAGTATCTTGATGGCGTGGGGGTTACAGACAAAGCCTATTTTATTTTAGGTGATGTACTTGGCGAACTCCTTGTTGGGCCAAATAACGCTTTAGCGAGTATGGAGTAGAACATGGCTGACGAAGATAATAAGAATGAAGAGCCAAAATTGCCGGAAGGGGAGGAATCTTTTGACTCTGCTGCTGCAGTAGATGCCATTGTAGAAGGAACACGCAGCCGGGTTGAAGAAATAGAAGAAGCATTAGATGGCGCGTTGGTCGTTAATAATGATTCCGCCCAAGCCGATGCAGAGGCTACAGACTCGATGTCTGAAGAAATGGTAGAGAATGACTCTGAGATCGTTTTAGATTTAGGTGATGTTGAAGTCGCGCCGGCTAAGAAAAAAGACGTTGTTGAAGAACCCTCGCTGCAAATTCATGTGGGGAAAGACGACGTTCGTATTTCTACAGGGCACCCCCTCATAGACGATATTGCGGCCCAATTAGAAAAATCCCGAACGTTCACGATTTACGCCGTCTCATCATTGTTTATTGCGTTGCTTACGAGTGTTTTGTTTTACATTCTTATGTCTGCTCAGATGTCAAAAAAGGTATCTGAAGTAAATTCAATGATGGGTGCCGTTGCAAAGCGCACCCTACAGGTGACGAAAGGTATTGAAACCTTCAGCACGCTAGAGGAAAGAATTGGCCAAACGCTGATCAATCAAACTTCATTGGCAGAAACGCTAGCGGCTAATGACTTAGCTGTTGCAGAATTAGAGCTCAGAATCGCTGCACTGAATGAAAATATGCAGGCTGATATTGGACAAGTGGTAGGTGAAAGTAGCAACTATCTGGTGCAAACTAGAAGTGTACTGCAAGAAGAAAACCAGAAGACTTTCAACACCTTAGGCGAGCTGCAAAGTATTTTGGCAGAGCAACGAGGAATGATTGCGCCAATCAGCAATTTGAGTCGTGAGTTGAACCAAGTCAAAAATGACTTAGCCGAGGTGCGAAAGACTATAGATGACCTATATATCATCGAGCGTGCGCGGATGGCGCGAGAATTATTGGATCAAAGAGACGCCTCGCTGATTGATCCCAGCGCAGCGAAATAGGCCTAGCGATAGGCCGTGCTATGTAGCGACAATGAAAACCTTCGGTAGATGTACGTTGAACATATTGATGACCCATTTTTTTGAGGGATAACTAAATCATGTCACAGTCCTTTGTCGTTCCAGCACTTATAACAGCTACAGCTTTGTTGATCTCGCTGATTTTTGTTTTTATGATTTATTTGTGGCAACGCATAAATGCCTTAGAAAAAGGCAAGGTCAGCCGCGACCCGGCAGCAGAAGCTAAGAGAAATGGTGCTGCGTTGCTTGGTTTTAAAGGTAAAGAAATTTGGGATGCGCTAGAAAATCCGGGTATGGCTCCGGTAAATATCGATGAGTTGAGACAGCGTTATTCCTTCACTTTGTCTCGTCACATAGAGCAGATCATCGATCAAGGCCAAATGGATAAACAAGCTGGAAGGGAAGCTGTCCCTGAAAGCAATGCTGCGATCGGTGGGTTGCGTGGCGAAATAATGTCGTGGTTGCCGCCCTCGTATGTGGCGCGTTTTTACCGAATTGGCCGAGATTCGGCGATTTTGTCAGACGATGAAGTGGCTGAGCTGCGCTCAGAAGTTAGAGCGTTGGTGAAAGAAATTTTAGAGCGTTTGAGCATGTCTGCCGAAGCCAGTGGCATTGGCAGCCTGATTACCTCACATACCTTGGAATTTCGCAGTAACGCCGCAGATGCAACGACTGATGAAAGCGATGACAGCGAAGAGCAAGGACAGACTCAACGTCCTGTCACCTAGGGCGCTCGGTGAAAAGCGCCTAATTCTTTAAAGAACGCCTTAAAGAACTCCTTACATTTCTTAAATGAGAGCAGTTAGAGAGTACCCGTTAACCGCCACGAGTTGAATGGGTGATTTTTTTTGCGCAGTAACGTCCAGCCAAGATCAGCCGAGTAAGGTATTATCTTTCGCGCATTTTACATGATTCGCGTTTTCGAGGAATAAATTGGATATCACTCATATTATCGACGGCCTCAACGAGCCCCAGCGTGAAGCCGTCTCCGCGCCTTTAACCAATGCATTAGTTATCGCTGGTGCTGGCAGTGGTAAAACTCGAGTACTAGTGCATCGAATTGCCTGGCTAGTAGACATTGAAAACGTCTCGCCTTACGGCATCTTGGCGGTGACGTTTACCAACAAAGCCGCGGCAGAATTGCGCGCTCGCACTGAGTCGCTGCTCAATGTTTCTGCAAGATCAATGTGGGTAGGGACTTTTCATGGTTTGGCTCATCGCCTGCTGCGTATGCACTGGCTAGAAGCTAAGTTACCGCAAAATTTTCAAATTTTAGACAGCGATGATCAATTACGGCTGATTAAAAGAATTATGAAGGCCCAGAGCATTGACGACAAAAAGTGGCCCGCACGACAAGTGGCTTGGTTTATCAATGGGCAAAAAGACGAGGGCCGCAGGGCTAAAGAAGTGCCCACGGGCGATGACCTATTTCAAATTACTCACCAGCGTATATATCAAGCTTACGAAGACGCGTGTAATCAAGGCGGCTTAGTAGATTTTGCTGAGCTGCTTTTGCGTAGCCACGAGCTGTGGCTTAACAACTCTGAGTTACTGGCTCATTATCAAACGCGCTTTCAGCACGTATTAGTAGACGAGTTTCAAGACACCAATACCATTCAATATGCTTGGCTGCGGGTGCTGGTTGGCACTCACTCCAAAATTATGGCCGTGGGTGATGACGACCAGTCTATTTATGGCTGGCGTGGCGCAAAAATAGAAAACATTCAGCGCTTTAGCGAAGATTTTAGTGACGTCATGACTGTGCGGTTGGAGCAAAACTATCGCTCTACACAAACCATTCTAGAAGCAGCCAATAGCCTTATTCAGTGCAATACCAACAGGCTCGGTAAAGAGCTGTGGTCTGAGGGCGAAAAAGGCGAGTTGATTAAACTTTATGCTGGATTCAACGACCTGGATGAAGCGCGGTTTATTGCCGAACGTATTGCCCAATGGATAGAAGGCGGTGGTAGCCCCAATGAAGCGGCAATTTTATATCGCTCCAACGCTCAGTCTCGAGTGTTGGAAGAGGCCCTGCTGCGTGCCAATATCCCCTATCAGATTTATGGCGGGCAACGCTTCTTTGACCGAATAGAAATTAAGAATGCGTTGGCGTATATGCGCCTAATTGAAGATCGTAGCTCTGATCCAGCTTTCGAGCGGGTGGTGAATACACCGCCCAGAGGTATTGGTGATAAGACCATCGAAGGCTTGCGTGCGCTTGCGCGAACGAGAGGTGTGTCGTTATGGGCCGCAGCCGAAGCGGGTATTGAAGAAGGGTTATTTACCTCGAGAGTGCACGGTGCAATTGGTACTTTTATTGCGTTAATTAACGATCTGGCAGAAGCGGTAGCGCCGTTAGACTTAGATGAGTTAGCCCAACAAGTTGTTGAGGTCAGTGGTCTTATGGTTTTCCATAGCCAAGAGCGTGGTGAGCGTGGCTTGGCGCGCAAAGAAAACTTGGAAGAATTGGTTACAGCCTGCCGTCAGTTTACCGGTGAGTTGGTCTTTCCGTTCGAAGACGGTGATCGCGCAGAAGTCAGCGTTTTGCAGGAGTTTTTAGATCAGATGACACTGGATGCAGGTGACCGCCAAGCGGCCCAAGGCCCCAGCGTACAAATGATGACACTGCACTCGGCGAAAGGTTTAGAGTTTCCGTTGGTATTTTTGGGCGGCATGGAAGAAGGCCTATTTCCGCATAAAATGTCAGCGGACGAGCCTGGGCGCATGGAAGAAGAGCGGCGCCTAGCTTACGTAGGTATCACTCGTGCTATGCAAGAGCTGTACTTAACTTATGCCGAGAGTCGGCGTTTACATGGTCAAGATAATTACAACCGTCCGAGCCGGTTTTTGTTAGAAATGCCGAAAGAACTGCTTTCTGAAGTACGTATGAAAGCCAGCGTTAATCGCTCTTATGGTGCCCCGGCTCCTCAGCGTTCTATGTATAGCGACGAAGTCGTAGCAGGAATGCGTATGGGTCAGCGAGTGATGCACGGTAAATACGGCGAAGGCGTAGTGCTGCAGTTTGAAGGTGGCGGTGAGCGAGCCAAAGTTCAGGTCAACTTCTCCGAAGGCGCCAAGTGGTTAATGGTGGGTTACGCAAATTTGCAGATATTAGATTGATACTTGTGTGTAGCGCAAAAAACGAACAAAGAATTAGGAAGTAGATATGAAGAATATTAGCTTAATCATCATCGCTATGATTTTGGCGAGCTGCAGTGGCGAGACTGGTCAATCCTCATCGGCTTCTGTCGGCACCGCTGATGCAAACGTTTATCGTTGGAAGATGATTACCACTTGGCCGAAAAACCTACCCGGTCTGGGCACGGCGCCAGAAAGGTTGGCGCAAAAACTCAGAGTTATGAGTGCTGGCAGACTAGACATAAAAGTCTACGGCGCTGGCGAACTAGTCGGTGCATTAGAAGTATTTGATGCAGTATCTCAAGGTGCCGCGCAAATGGGTCATGGCGCCGCCTACTACTGGCGCGGCAAAATTCCAGCGGCGGCTTTTTTCGCCACAGTGCCATTTGGTATGAACGCTCAAGAAATGAACGGCTGGTTACATTATGGCGGTGGCATGGAACTTTGGCGTGAACTATACGCGCCCTTTAACTTAGTGCCTTTTGCTGCGGGTAACTCTGGGGTGCAAATGGCTGGCTGGTTTAATAAAGAAATTAATTCCGTAGGTGACCTCAAAGGTTTGAAGATGCGCATTCCTGGCTTGGGTGGAGAAGTTTTGGCGCGAGCTGGTGGTACGCCCGTGGTATTACCCGGCGGTGAAATATTTACTGCGTTGCAAACCGGTTTGATTGACGCCACCGAGTGGGTGGGCCCTTATAACGATTTAGCTTTTTCGCTACATACCGCCGCTAAATACTACTACTACCCCGGGTGGCACGAGCCCGGTCCAACCTTAGAAGCGATGGTTAACAAAGAAGCTTGGGACTCTTTACCTGCAGATCTACAGATGATGATTGAAGTGGCTACCAAGGCGATTAACGAAGATATGTTGAGCGAGTTTACGGCACGCAATAATGCCGCGCTGGTGACGTTAGTTGAAGAACATGGTGTGCAGTTACGCAGACTACCCGATGACGTATTGGCCAAGCTAAAAGATATCTCTAAAGAGGTGGTTGCAGAAGCTGGGCTTGAGAACGAACTGGCAGGGCGCATTCATAACTCCTATACAAGGTTTCAGCAGGATGTTGCTAAGTACCATTCCTACAGCGAACAAGCCTATTTGAACGCGCGCTAACTGAAGGGCATGACCATGGAACTAAAAAATACAGAGTACGCAGTAGATGCCGATGGCATCGCCACGATTTGGCTGAACCGCCCGCATAGAATGAATGCGTGGACAGGAAGATTACATACTGAATACCGCTATTTGTTAGAGCAAGCAAACCTCGATAAAAAGGCGCGGGTGATTATTGTCACTGGTCGAGGCAAGGGTTTTTGTGTGGGTGGTGACAGTGACGCACTGAGTGGACACTCAGAAGGCGGTGGCTACGATTCTGGCACCAAAACTGATATTGCGCGGCCTGGCTTCGGCACTAGCCCTGAATTTGATGCGGCTTTTGCCTACCATTTTGGTTTAGACAAACCGATTATCGCTGCTATGAACGGTCCTGCCGCAGGTGTTGGTTTGGCCTTAGCTTGCTTTGCTGATTTGCGCTTTGCAGTGCCTGGGGTGAAATTCACCACAGCGCACGGCAAGCTTAATTTGCCAGCAGAGTATGGTCTGTCTTGGATGCTGCCAAAAATTATGGGCCTTGGCCGAGCAAATGATTTACTCCTTACCAGTCGAGTATTTACTTCAGACGAAGCTCAGGAATTGGGTTTTGTGAATGAGCTATTTAGCGCGGAAGAGTTACTGCCCAAGTGCTACGACTATGCGCGAAATCTCATTCGCAGTGTATCGCCTAATTCGCTACGTCAGACTAGGTGGCAAATTTATCGAGACTTACACCGAGATGTGGCGACATCGGTAGCCGACTCTGAAGAGCTCATCAACGAGATGGCCAAGGAAGAAGATTTTCGTGAAGGTGTCGCAGCCCTTGTAGAGAAGCGCAGTCCTGATTGGCCCTCTGTAAAGTAGCTATAAAGTTGAAGTTACTCAAGTTGGGCTGGCAACCAAGTTGCCATCTCGGGCCACAATAGCAAGGCGCCAAGTAGCAGCACCTGTAAGCCAATAAAGGGCACTACTCCGCGATATATCTCGGCAGTATTTACTGAAGCGGGTGCCACGCCTCTTAAGTAAAATAGTGCAAAGCCAAAGGGCGGTGTTAGGAACGAGGTCTGTAAATTTACGGCAATCAAAATACCTAGCCAGATTGGGTCCACGCCCATCGTCATGAGCACTGGCCCAACAATGGGCACGACAACAAAAGTGATCTCGATGAAATCGAGAATAAAGCCCAGCAAAAATATTACAAGCATGACAATGCCCAGCGCTCCCCACATGCCGCCAGGCATTTGCTCGAACATGGACTGCACCAGTTCTTCGCCACCGAAACCGCGAAACACCAGTGAAAAAATAGATGCACCCACCAAGATAAAAAACACCATGCCGGTTGTGGACAATGTTGCTGAGCAAACTTCTGAGAGTTTGAGAAAATTTACGCGTGAATAAACTAAACCCAAAATCAAGGCGCCAGAAGCACCTACGCCAGCAGCTTCTGTAGGTGTGGCGTAGCCGCCAATAATTGAACCCAGCACCGCGAGAATCAACAGCAATGGCGGTGCCAGCGCCTTAAAAATGGGCATTAATGCAACAGGTTCAGTGCGCTCCGCCTTAGGCATAGAGTCTGGATACACGACTACTCGGAAAATAATGTAGCCCAAGTACAACAGCACCAAACAAATGCCGGGGATGATTGCCCCAGCAAACAGGTCGCTAACAGAAATAGATTCGGGTGCAAATATGCCCATATTCAACTGGGCTTGCTGGTAGCCGTTGGACAGCACATCGCCGAGCAGTACCAGCGCAATAGAAGGCGGAATTATTTGCCCTAATGTACCTGTTGCGCAAATTGTTCCAGTAGCAACGCTGGCAGGATAGTTGCGCTCCAACATAATAGGCAGTGACATTAACCCCATAGTGACCACTGTTGCGCCAACAATGCCGGTACTGGCGGCCATTAACATGCCGACCAAAATTACCGTTACCGCAAGGCCGCCTCTATAGCGCCCTAGCAGTGCGGATAGATTTGAAAGCAAATCTTCTGCGATTTTGGTTTTTTCTAGCAGTACGCCCATAAATATAAATAGAGGTACGGCGATAAGGGTTTGGTTAGTAATGATGCCAAAAAGGCGACCTGAGACGAATCCAAGGTCATTGGCGTCGAAGGTGCCGGTGAGAATGCCAAACATAGCAAAGAGCAGTGAAACCCCAGCCAGAGTTAATGCTACCGGGTATCCACTGAGTAATACAAGGAAGGTCACAGTAAATAGCAGTAGGGGCAACATAGTCGTTATTCAGCTTTTCTGATGTTCAGAAGTGTCGACGTTTAGAAGCAATGAAGTTTGCGCCGCAATAGACGCTAGACCCTGCAAAAAAATTAGTGCAGCGGTAACAGGCAAAAGAGTCTTGAGCAAAAAGACCCCGGGAATGCCGCCAACTTCAGAAGATCCTTCGGTAATACGCCAACTGTTTTCTACATAGGCAAAGCTAACAAAAAATATAAAGGCAGCGACAGGCAGTAAGAATATGCAATGGCCGAGCAAATCAATAACGGCGCGTTTTTTCTCACTTAGGCTGCTATAAATAATATCTACTCGTACGTGTGAGTTGTTAGCAATACCCATAGGAATGGCTAGCATGAATAAAATGCCGTGCTGATACATGATGGACTCCTGCATAAATACACTGCCGCTGCCAAAAGCGTAGCGTAGCAAAACAATGCACATAGTTAACACAACCATGGCCAGCGCTAGCCAGCGAATGGGCTGGCATGCAGCGACGGCTATTTGCCCCGCGCGGATAAAAAATCCGATCACTGCATCTCGCATACTCAAGGTGTACCCGCCAAAAGATATTTTGCTAACAGCAGTTCAATCAGAGTGAAGGTCAGTAGGCTGGCACCCACCAAAATGTTGTTGCGGAAAGCGGCGAAACAAGCCATACGCTCTCGGTCACGGATGAGCCATTGTTGATAGATGAAAAAGCCAGCGATGACGGCTAAACCAACATAATAGGCGTGTTCATAATCCAATCGCAGGCCGAGTAAATATAGGCCTGTCAATGTCAGAGCTTGAAGAACGCCGATCATCACCTTGTCGAGGTCGCCGAATAAAATTGCCGTGCTCTTAATGCCAACTTTTAGGTCGTCGTTGCGATCTACCATTGCATAGAGCGTGTCGTAGGCAACGATCCAAAGCAGGCTAGTGAAAAACATCAATATGCTCTCGGGGGGCACGGTCAAACCCTGGGCTGACCACGCCATTGGAATGCCCCAACTAAATGCGGCCCCAAGTACTACTTGAGGCATATTCGTCCAGCGCTTCATAAACGGATAGGCTATGGCTAAGGCGAGGCCGCCGAAGGCTAAGAGTTGAGTAATTTGATTCAGAAAAAGCAATAATAAGCCGGCGCTGATGATGAGGCCCAAAAACAAACTCAACGCCTGCTTAGAAGAAATGACGCCGGTGACCAGTGGTCGCTCTTTGGTACGTTCAACAAAGCCATCTACCTTACGGTCTGCAAAGTCATTAATGACGCATCCTGCGCTGCGCATAATAAAAGTGCCGAAGGTGAAGATCACAACCAAGTGCAACGGCGGCAGTCCTTGGGCTGCCATGCACAGTGCGGCCAACGTGGGCCACAGTAGCAATAGTGTGCCTACGGGCTTATCTAGACGCATGAGCTGTAAATAATCTTGCAGTGTTGGCGAGTTCATCAAATAAGGACGATTCGTTGATTTAGCTTGTCAGTTTAGAGATTTAGCGAGCGTAGGACCACATTGATACCAAATAGAACCGCTTTATTGGCGATAAATGCCGTAAACCGTCATTTTTTGCTAGCAGAAATAGTTTTGCGGTCAATTTGTGCAAGCTGACGTTGATTTTTTTAAGTTCTCAGATTAGTTTAGCTCGCCTCAATAATGTCGACTTAAGGTCAGAATTACATGAAGAAATGGCAGTGTATCGTCTGTGGTTGGATTTACGATGAAGCTGAAGGCTGTGAAGATGAAGGCGTACCGCCAGGCACAGCATGGAATGACGTTGATGAAGATTTTGTCTGTCCGGAATGTGGTGTTGGTAAAGAAGATTTTGAAATGATCGAGATTGGCTAAATCTAATCTTTTGGCTCTCTGCTAGGAGAGTTAAGAAAGGCTAAAAACGGGTGCCAAAAGTAATGGTGCCCGTAATTGCTCAGGCCGTCGAATTCTCCCTTGGTCTAGCAGATACCTCCCTTGGATATTCCCAGCAGTAATTGCATCTAAGCCTATGTTAGGCTTTTAGCTTCTCTGTCGGCATTAGGTGCTTGGCAGCATAGGTTTTATCTAAAACCTTATTAGAGACGAGGTGTTTATGAGTCTTACCCAACGCATTCTTTTGGCCATGTTCTTCGGCCTTATTCTTGGCGCGGTTCTGCAATGGGCGGATTTACCCCAAGAGCATTTTCTTTCACTGTATTTTTTGGATGGCCTAATTGATTCAGGCGGTAAGATTTTTGTCACCTTGCTGAAGATGATGGTGGTGCCTTTGGTCTTTGTCTCGCTGGTTTGCGGCGCCGCCAGTTTAGGCGCTACCGGCAGTGTTGGGCGTTTGGGCGGTAAGACCATTGGTTTATATTTGCTCACCACAGCAATGGCGGTATCCATGGCCCTGTGCATGGCTCTGGTGATTAATCCGGGTTTAGGTGCAACGGATGAATCGGGTGAAAAAACTCAGTACACGGCCTATGAAGCAAAGCAGGCGCCTAGCGTTAAAGATACGCTGATTGGTATTTTTCCGAGTAATCCAGTGAAGGCTATGGCTGAGGGCAAAATGCTCCAAGTCATTATTTTCGCATTGTTGATGGGTTTAGCTTTGAGTCAGGCGGGCGAGGCTGGCGCACGGATAGTGAGTGTCTTTAATGACCTAAATAGTGTGTTCATGAAAATGATCACTATGGTCATTATGCTCACACCCTATGGCGTTTTTTGCTTAATGGTGAAGCTGGGTGCCACTGTTGGGTTAGTGGAAATTGGCAAGGTGTTTGTTTACTTCACGACCGTTGTGCTCGCTCTGCTATTCCATGCCTGTATCGTTTATCCAAGTTTGTTAAAGACACTAGCCGGACTCAGCCCACGAGTTTTTCTGCCAAAAATGAAAGAACCTTTATTGGTCGCTTTATCTACGGCGTCTAGCGGCGCCACGCTACCGATGACTTTGCGCACTGTGCAGAACAAGCTTGGAGTTAATAACAACGTAGCTTCTTTTGCCGTCCCTCTTGGCGCCACCATTAATATGGATGGCACCGCAATCATGCAGGGTGTGGCTACCGTATTTATTGCCCAATATTTTGGTTATGACTTGGGCCTTGCCGCCTACTTAACGGTTATTCTGACCGCGACGCTGGCGTCCATTGGTACCGCCGCTGTGCCGGGCGTGGGGCTGATCACACTCACCTTGGTATTAGATCAGGTGGGCTTACCTGTAGAAGGTATTGGTTTAATCATTGGCGTTGATCGACTGCTCGACATGCTGCGTACTGCGGTAAATGTCACAGGCGATGCAACGGTAGCAACTGTCGTGGCTAAGTCTGAAGGGCAATTAGATCTGGATGTTTACCACGATCCCGAAGCGGGCTCGGCCAGTTATGGGATGAGCGAGAGAACAGCCTAAACAGCCCTATTTATATTGCCCCTACAACTTCAGGGCAATCTGGGGGCGGTTATTTAGACCGTTAGGTGGCCGTGATCGGCGGGTGCCCAGGTCATCAATAGACCTTTAAGAGTAGCGTGCTCATCACTCCCCGGTGCTGCGTTCATTAAACTTTCACTGCGCTTGATCACTCTTGGCATAAGAAACGCGTGAACGGCCAGGTCTGCAATTTTAAAGCTTTGCTCGCCGGCCTGGCGGGTGCCCAAGATATCTCCGGGCCCTCTAAGTTTTAGATCTTGCTCGGCGAGATAAAATCCGTCTTGGCTCTGTCGCAGTGCGTTCAGTCGATGTTGGCCAGCTTGGCTTAGACCGGGTTTAAAAAGTAAAAAGCAGCGACTCGCAACTTGCCCTCTACCCACACGTCCGCGCAGTTGGTGCAGTTGCGCAAGGCCCAAACGTTCAGAATTTTCTATCACCATATGCGTTGCATTGGGCACGTCGACGCCCACTTCCACCACTGTTGTGGCAACAAGAATGTCATATTCGCCAGCCTTAAAGGCATCCATGATGGTGACTTTCTCGCTGCCGCGCATACGACCGTGGAGTAGCCCAACGCGAAAGTTGGGCAAATGCTTGGTCAGGTATTCAAAGGATGCGTTAGCAGACATCGCATCGATTTCGTCAGAGTCCTCAATTAATGTGCATACCCAATAGGCTTGCTGGCCTTGAGCAAGGGCTTGAGTTACCTGCTGAATAACCTTCTCCCGATTGTCTTCCTTCACCGTGTGGGTGTTGATGGGCTGGCGACCTTTGGGCAATTCATCAATGACCGACACGTCCATATCGGCATATAGGGTCATGGTGAGCGTTCTGGGAATAGGCGTAGCCGTCATAACAAGTTGGTGCGGGAAGTTACCCTTGTTCTGCAAGATCATGCGTTGGTGAACTCCGAACCGGTGTTGCTCGTCAATGATCACCAATGCTAGTCGAGCAAAATTGACACTATCTTGAAACAGCGCGTGAGTGCCGACGATGACTTGAGCTGTGCCATCGGCGATTTCCGCAAGCGTCTCGCGCTTAATTTTGGCTGGCATTTGACCGGTAAGGAGCGTGACCTTAATGCCCAGGGGCGTAAGCCAGTTGCTGAAATTATGAAAATGCTGTTCAGCCAATAGTTCTGTTGGCGCCATGATTGCGGCCTGGCTTGAGTGTTCTACTGCCCGTATGGCTGCAAATGCCGCTACTACGGTTTTCCCGGAACCCACATCGCCCTGAACTAACCGAAGCATAGGTGTAGTGTTTTCCAAATCTGTGAGAGTTTCACCCACTACCCTCACTTGCGCAGACGTTAGATTAAAGCCTAGGTTGTCGAGTAACTTTCTACCCAAGCCGTCGGCTCGGGGTAATGCCATTGCCTGTTGTTGGCGCCGTTTAAGTGCTCGCCCCTTCATGACAATGTAGTACGCACACAGCTCATCCATGGCTAGGTCTTGCTGGAGCCCTTCTACGTCTGCGAGGTTTGTAGGCTGGTGCAGTGCTATGAGTTTTTCAAACGGAGTACCTTGCTGCTGTGGCCAAGATAGTGCACAAATTTTTTCCGCTAGTTTGCGCAGACGCTGCTGACCTAGGCCTTGGGTAGTTGGATAGACGGGGGTTAGTTCGGCTCTTGGAGGCTCTGGTTCTACGTCAAAGGTCTTGTACTCAGGGTGAGCCATTGCCAGATTGCGGCCAACAAAACCAATACTGCCGAATGCTCGAATATACTTGGCGTTATCTATGGCGCTCTTCTGAAACTTTGAAAAACGGAAGAAGCGTAAGCGGATTTCGCCTCCAAGTCCCTCAGAATTATTACCGACTAATACTTCAAGGCTGCGCTGCCTGCCGAAGAGAATTTTGCTGCCCAATACCTGGCCGCAAATATAGCCCTCATCGCCTGATCGCAGTTGGCCTATGGTGAGCACTTTAGATCTGTCTTGGTAGCGCATTGGCAAATGCACTAGAAGGTCAATGATGCGAAAGATGCCCAGCTTTTCCAAGGTCTGTGCTAACGCAGGTCCAACACCTTTCAGCTCGGTAATCTCAGCTTGGGGATCTATAGCCATAGTGATTTAGCGGTCAGTAATGATCGGTGAAAGATCAGTAAGTTGTCAACAAACGGCCAATAAACTAGCCGCTGACCATAATGGCGTCGACTTCAACCTGAGCGCCTTTAGGCAAAGCGCTCACTTCAACCGCAGCTCGTGCAGGGTAAGGCTCGCTAAAGTACTCAGCCATAACTGTATTTAAATTGGCAAATTCGTTTAGGTCGGTGAGGTAAATAGTTAGCTTTACGCAATCGCTTAGGCTGCCTCCGGATGCCTGCGCAACTGCGGCCAAATTTTTAAACGCTTGGTGAGTCTGCTCAATAAACGTATCGCTGATTAAGGTCATTGTTTCCGGCACTAGCGGTATTTGACCAGATATAAAGGTCATGCTGCCCGCACTCATTTTTACCGCTTGTGAATAAGTGCCGATGGCCGCAGGCGCCGATTCAGTTTGAACTATTGTTCGAGTCATATTTTTTCTCAATATAAAAATATTGTTAGTTGTTGGTCCGCGATAACGTAATCACAGAGGCTATATTCCTGAGCTTACGCATTAGTCTAGCTAGATGGGAACGGTTGCGTACTGTAGTGCCGATGATCAGCGTGCTAATTTCAGCACTGCGCTCCTTAACGCTGATGTTATCTACACCGGCGTCCGCAGCCGCAACTTCTGCTGCGATTTCGGCCACAATGCCTTTACGCCGATTAACATCTACCCTGAGCGTGGTAAAGAATTCGCCCTCGGTAGTAGAGGTCCATCGGGCCGGAATGATTTCGTGGGAGGAGCGTCGTCGTATTTCGCTCAAATTGGTGCAGGTTTCAATGTGCACTACAAAGCCTTTGCCGGCTGTCATATGACCAACAATGTGGTCTCCAGGCAGTGGGCCACAGCACTTGCCATAGTTAATGACTAACCCATCTCCGCCACGAATGGCAATGGGGCCACCGCCCTGTACTTCTACAGCTGCATAGTCTGGGTCGTCAGCGGCGAGTAGTTTTTGCGCAGCAACATAAGCCATAAGCTCACCATTGCCAATTGCAGCGAGCAACTCGTTGAGTTTGCGTACGCCTAATTCGGTGAAGACTTTACGTAGGCGCCGGAAGTCTAGGTCGTTGATGCTGGTGTTGGCATTGCCCAATGAGCGGTTGAGAAGTTTTCGGCCCAATGCGACTGATTCGCCTTGTTGCTGGTGCTTCAATTCATGGCGTATGGCCGAGCGCGCTCTTGAAGTAACAGTAAATGTCAGCCACTCAGGGTTTGGCCTGCCGCCTTCGGCAGTGATAATTTCTACTCTTTGCCCGCTTTGTAACTGCTGAGAAAGCGGCGCTAGTTTCTGATCAATGCGGCACGCTATACATCGGTTACCGACGTCCGTGTGCACGCTGTAGGCGAAATCTACCGGGCTAGAGCCGTTAGGCAATTCTAAAATTTTGCCCCGCGGGGTAAAGACATAAATCTCATCTGGGAATAAGTCAATTTTGAGACTCTCAATAAACTCTAATGGATTACCTGCTCGACGTTGCAGCTCCATAAGGTCCTTAATCCACTGCCGCGCTCTGTGCTGATTAGAATCGAATTCGCCATCGCTCTTATACAACCAATGGCCGGCAATACCATTTTCTGCAATAGCTTCCATCTGCTTAGTGCGAATTTGCACTTCAATAGGCACGCCATGCATGCCAAACAAACTGGTGTGGAGAGATTGGTAGCCGTTGACCTTGGGTATGGCGATGTAATCCTTGAAGCGGCTGGCAACGGGCTTGTACAAATTGTGCACAATACCCAAAGCGCGATAGCAGGCGTCGGGTTGATCAACTACTATGCGGAAGCCAAACACATCCATTATTTCGAGAAAGGATTTTTGCTTGGACTTCATTTTCTTGTAAATGGAGAAAGCGTTTTTCTCGCGCCCAACAACCTCGGCGCTGATCCCTTCGCGATTTAGCGCTGCGGTCATTGTGCTGTTGATTTCGTCCATAAGTTTACGGCGATTGCCTCGTGCGGAAATCACCGCACGCTCTATGCGATCTGAGCGCAGAGGATAAAGCGCTTTAAAGCCCAAGTCCTCTAGCTCGCTCTTCATGGCGTGAATCCCCAAACGATTTGCAATAGGCGCATAAAAGTCTAGGGTTTCTTTAGCAATGCGTTTGCGTTGGCTAGAAGACATGACGCCGATGGTTCTCATGTTGTGCAGACGATCGGCCATTTTTACCAAAATTACGCGAATGTCTTTGGCCATGGCCAGAGCCATCTTTTGAAAGTTTTCAGCCTGAGCCTCATCGCGATTAGCAAAAATTTTGCTTAGCTTCGAGACGCCATCGACAATTTCCGCAACAGACTCGCCAAACATCTCGCCGAGGGATTGTTTGCTTGCACTGGAATCTTCAATGACATCATGTAGTAGCGCCGCCATAAGGGTTTGATGATCCATGCGCATTTCTGCGAGGATCTGGGCAACGGCTGTAGGGTGGGTAATATAGGCGTGACCGGTGCGTCTGCTTTGGCCTTCGTGAGCCAGTGTTGCATAGCTGTGGGCAGCTCTAACTTTTTCTATTTCTTGTTCGTTCAGATAGGTGAGTCTATGCGCGAGGGTGTTTATGGTCGCAGGGGCTGCGACCTCAGTTTGCTTAGCGTGCGCAGCAAGCTGCGCTACAAAGAATGATTGGGAACTGGGCTCAGCCCGTTGCCGACTCATCTTCTCCCACTTTGCCACTGCTCAAATTTGCTACGCTGAAATCAATATTAATTTCTTCATCGTCTGGAGAAATTTCTTGGCTGTCTAGCATCTCATGACTGATAAGACCTTCAGCAATTTCTCGAAGTGCGATAACAGTAGGCTTATCGTTTTCCTCTGGTACTAGTGCATCTGTATTGTAGTTACGCAATGCGCGTGCACGACGGCTAGCCAACATGACTAGTTCAAAACGGTTATCTACATTATCTAAACAATCTTCTACAGTTATTCTAGCCATGGGTCATCTCGAATATAAAATGGGCGCGCATTTTCAGAGGATACAGGCGAAAGCCCTGCTCCACAAGGCTTTGCTAGGTTATAGGCCCAGTAGTGACCTAATTTCCGGGCGCTGAGTTTGGATTGCAGTTGATTGCCTGCCGGTTCTCATCACTGAAAGTAATTGAGTGAGCGCAACGTCAAAGTCGTCGTTAACAATTAGGTAGTCGAAATCCACTGCGCTGGCCATCTCTAGCGATGCCTCACTGAGTCTGCGTTGAATACTTTCATCAGTATTTTGGCCTCTAGATATCAACCTGTTTTCTAGAGCCTCGATTGAAGGCGGCAGAATGAAAATGCTTACGGCATCGGGCATCAACGCTCTGATTTGCGCGGCACCTTGCCAGTCGATTTCAAGAATTACATTTTGGCCATTTTCTCTTTTGCCGGATACTTCGCTACTCGATGTGCCGTAGCGGTTATCAAATACTTCAGCGTGTTCGAGAAATTCTTCACCCGTGATCATTTGACTGAATTTGTCGTGCTCCACAAAATGGTAATTAACGCCATCTTGCTCGCCGTCGCGAGGTTCTCGAGTTGTGTGACTAACCGCTACGACCAATTGCGCATCACTTTCTAGCGCCGCCGAAACTAAGCTTGTTTTGCCTGCGCCAGACGGCGCTGAGACCAATATGAGTTGTCCTTGAATCATTCTATGTTTTGCACCTGTTCTCGAATTTGTTCGATGATGACCTTAAGATCTACCGAAGTTTGTGAGCTTTCAGTTTTAACCGACTTTGCGCCAAGCGTGTTGGCTTCGCGATTAAGTTCTTGAGTCAAAAAGTCTAACCGTCTGCCGTGTGGCCCTGCACCGCCAATAAGTTCTTTCGCTTCTTCCACATGGATTACCAGCCGGTCGAGTTCTTCTCTGACATCTGCTCGCTGAGCCAGTAGCGCAACCTCTTGTTCCAGCCGATCATTATCTATAGAAACACCAAGTTCTGCGACTCGTGCTAACAGACGCTGGCGCTGTTGTTGGGCAAAATCGTCAGACAGTGGCCGGATTGCATCAACATGTCCGGCGATCAAATCGAGCTGCTGCTCGAGGATAACTTTTAGTCTTTCGCCTTCCCTTGACCGTGCTTCAACGAACGCGGCTAGCGCCTCGTCAAAGAGTTCTAATACATCTTTGTCTAGGTCAGCGTCCTGGATTGATGAAGATTGCATTACGCCGGGCCAATGAAGGATATCTATGGCGTTCAAATCTTTAGTGTCCGGGGCTAAAGCCTTGAGTTCATTGAGGGCCTCTAGCAGTTCCTGAACTTTTTCTTCATTTAACTTTAGGCCTTCGCTGCCAGCCGTCGATTCAACTCGTAGTGAACAATCGACCTTGCCTCTTTTGAGCTGTTTGCGCGCGCTGTCCCTGACTTTCTGCTCCAGAGATCTGAGGCTATCGGGCATGCGAAAGGCAGTTTCCAAATAGCGATGATTCACCGACTTCAATTCCCAGACCAGGTGATGCTCTTTAATGTCGCGCTCACTGCGGGCAAAGGCGGTCATGCTACACATTTGATTCATATTATTTGCGTAATTCTAATTAGTTTAGCGCGCTAGGCGTTAGATGAAGGGATAATACTACTTCTGCTCACGCATAGGCATAGGTTGCTCGGGTACTTGAGGGTAGGTTGCTTGAGTACCCAATCTTAGGGTGCTCTGGAGACAGATTGCCCCGAGTAGCGCGTTTAAAACACGCACATTGATTGAAATCGCTGTTCTCCATAACTTATTGAGTGAATAATCCGCGTTAGCTTTGACGGCAATGTTGCCGCGAAGCAATTTCTAAAACGCCCTATTTAAAAACCTTAGGAGATACTATGCGGCCAAGTGGTAGATCAACCGATCAGCTCAGAGACATTAAATTTACACGTAATTTCACCATGCATTCTGCGGGATCTGTATTGGTGGAGTTTGGTAATACGAAAGTTATCTGTACTGCCTCGGTAGAGAATTCAGTGCCTGGATTTTTACGTGGTAAGGGCGTGGGTTGGGTTACCGCCGAGTACGGTATGTTGCCAGGCGCCACTAACAGCCGTAATGACCGTGAAGCCGCTCGAGGTAAGCAGAGTGGTCGTACCGTAGAGATTCAGCGTCTTATTGGTCGCTCACTGCGCGCAATGGTAGATATGAAAGCTTTGGGAGAGCGGACTATTCGTCTTGATTGCGATGTAATTCAAGCCGACGGTGGCACCAGAACGGCTTCAATTACTGGTGGTGCTATAGCCTTGGCCGACGCTATTGCCTCGGTAAATGCACCTGGTGCTTTGATCGGTATGGTCTCCTCGGTAAGCGTGGGCATTTACAAAGGTACGCCTGTACTGGACTTAGACTACGCAGAGGATTCCAACGCTGAAACCGATATGAATGTTGTTGCCATGGGCGACAAAGGTTTTATCGAGTTGCAGGGCACCGGCGAGGAAGCACCGTTCAATAAGACAGAGCTGCTCGCGTTGATTGAGCTGGCGGAACAAGGCACCGCCGAGTTACTCGCTCTTCAGCAGGCCGCATTGGCATAATAGATCGGCGCAATAATTTGCATCTTTTTGGCCCCAACAGGAAGCTGCTGGGGCCCCGTTTGGCTAAGATCAGGTTCGAGACAATGGCAATAACCGCCCCCTTGGTTTCCTGCCTACTTCCTTAACGTTTTCTTTTTAGTTTGGAGAAAAAATGACAGCTACGACTTCCACCGCATCTTTTATCGAATTTTTGGTTGGCCAAGGTGTCCTAAAATTTGGTGACTTCACCTTGAACTCAGGTAGAAAAAGTCCGTACTTTTTCAATCTAGGTTCAGTAGACGATGGTCCAGGGTTGTTAACCTTGGGCCGGGCTTACGCCGATGCCATCGTGGCGTCGAAAGTAGAGTTCGATGTTCTGTTTGGGCCGGCATACAAGGGCATCCCAATTGCGGTGGCCACTGGATTGGCTTTGGCCGAGCGCGGCATAAATGTCGGCGTGGCTTACAACCGTAAAGAAGCCAAAGACCACGGTGAAGGAGGCAATTTGGTTGGTGCACCCGTGAAGGGCCGAATACTGTTGGTAGACGACGTTTTAACATCAGGCAAGGCTATTCGTACTGCAGTAGATCTGATTAAAGTCGAGGAAGCGGAAATCGCTGGGGTGGTGATTGCGCTCGACAGAGCTGAACTTGGCCCCTCTGGTCAAACCGCAGTAGATACTTTGGCAACGGATTTAGCGGCTCCAATGATCACCATTGCAGGTGTGGCAGACGTGATTAATTTTCTACAAAGCCAAGATGATATGCAAACGGTTTTGCAAAGCATGCGTGGATATCAGCAAGCTTACTGCAAGCTTGCCTAATAATTGAGAATAAGAGCGCTCTAAATCTCAGGGCGCCTGGGTCAGCTTGCAGTAGGCTGATTTACATATATACTGCCGGACAGCAATGCCCATTGGTCCTTCCAGTGGGCTGTAGGTAGTTGTCTAAAGTCAGATCTAACAAATTGCAGTATTTGCCCTTCCGCACAGGCTAGCAGCAGATTTGCCTTAGCGCTGACACCCACATCACCAAACTTTTGCAGGTCTTTTTCATCGCGCAGGCATTGGCGCAGCTGGGTTTCTATTCGGTCTAATAGCTGACACATACGAGCGCGTAGTCGCTCGGTCTCTCCCTGCAGGGCATCGCCAACAAATAGCCGAGCAAAGCCTGGGTTACGTTCAACAAATGTCAGCAGCAGAAAGAGGATGTTGTGGCACCTGGTCGCAGCGTCTTCATGATCGCTGAGTATTGTGCCAATGCGGCTGAATAAAGTGTCTTCCGCAAACGCAATTAACCCCTCGATCATTTTTGCTTTACTAGGGAAGTGACGATATAACGCTGCTTCCGAAACTCCCACCTCTTTAGCAAGACTGGCGGTGGTGATTTTACCACCAGGAGTTGCTTCCAGCATTTGGGCCAAAGCCTGCAGGATTTCCTGCTTGCGATTAGTTTTCGACATGGTCAATAATCTGTGTGCCTATTCCAGAGTCTGTAAAAACTTCTAACAGTAGTGCGTGGGGAACTCGCCCATCAACTATTTGTACGCTGCTGACGCCTGCTGAGACCGCTTTTAATGCGCAATCTACTTTGGGCAACATGCCTTCGTTGATAACGCCCTCAGCAATCAATTGCTCTACTTCGGCTTTAGCGATGGTTGAAATAGTTACTTTGTTGGCATCCAAAATGCCCGGCGTATTAGTTAATAAAAGCAGCTTTTCTGCGCCCAAATACTCGGCAATCGCGCCGGCCACAATGTCCGCATTAATGTTGTAGGACTCGCCTTTTTCGCCAACGCCAATGGGCGCAATTACGGGAATAAACTGTGAGTCTTTGAGCGTATTCAGTACGTCCACATTTATGTTGGTGATGGCGCCCACGTGGCCAATGTCAATAATTTCTGAGGCAGAACTTGCTGGGTCTGCAGATGCGGGCATAGGTAATTTCTCAGCCTGTATGAGGTTGCCGTCTTTGCCTGTGACACCTACAGCTCTGCCGCCATGGGTATTGAGTAAAGAGACGATTTCTTGATTAACTAATCCACCAAGAACCATTTGCACCACATCCATGGTTTGCGAATCGGTAACGCGCATGCCATTAACAAATTTCGACTCAATGCCCAACTTTTCTAGCAGATCGCCAATTTGCGGGCCGCCGCCATGGACTATTACGGGGTTAATGCCGACCAGCTTCATGAGCACCACGTCTCGAGCGAAACTATTTTTTAAGCTCTCATCGGTCATCGCGTTGCCGCCATATTTGATTACAACGGTCTGGCCGTGAAAGCGTTGTATATACGGCAGGGCTTCAGTTAAGACTTGAACCGTTAGTGTGTTGGATGAATTCATAGTTTGTTTTGCTTTCTTAGCGAAATTTAAGCGAGTCGTCTATGTTAGCTAATTGAGCCTGAAATTCATCCTGAATATGATCTAACGCTGCTTGGGTGTCGGCTTCAAATCTTAAAGACAATACTGGACTGGTGTTTGAGGAGCGTATTAGTCCCCAACCATCTTCGAAATCTACGCGAATGCCGTCAATTAAGGTTAGTCGACCATCGCCAAAGTCTGCGTTGGCGCGGAGCTGGTCCATAACCCAAAACTTGTGGGTTTCTGAGGTTAAGATCTTCAGCTCCGGGGTGGTAAATGTAGTAGGATATTTTGCAAATACTTCGTCTACGTTTTGCTCGGTAGCGCTGAGTAGTTCTAGCAGGCGCACAGCAGTATAAAGCGCATCGTCAAATCCGTACCAGCGCTCAAGGAAGCATATGTGACCACTGAATTCTCCAGCAATAGCTGCGTTGGTTTCTTTGATTTTCGCCTTCATATGCGAGTGGCCAGTTTTCCACATCAGCGGCTTACCGCCAGACTGCACAATGACTTGTTCCAAATTGCGGCTGCATTTGACGTCAAATATGACCGTAGAATCTGGCACTCGTGCACAGATGTCTTCAACAAATAGCATCATCATTTTGTCTGGCCAGATGATTTCTCCCGCCGGCGTGACTACGCCGAGTCGGTCGCCATCGCCATCAAAAGCTAGGCCAACGTCGGCTTGTTCTGCTCTCACGGCCGCTATGAGGTCTACTAAATTTTCTGGTTCGGCTGGATCTGGGTGATGATTTGGGAAATTGCCATCAATTTCGCAAAACAGGGGTATGACATCACAACCCAGTTTAGTCAGCAGCGCTGGCGCCATTTCTCCAGCCACGCCATTACCGCAATCCACCACAACTTTAATTGGCCTAGACAGCGTGCTGGCGGCTAATGCTTGGTCAATATAGCGCTCATCCATTACTTGCGAGGATGCGCTGCCCTGACCTTCAACGAACGTTTTGGTAAGCAAGTTTTGGTAAAGGTCTTGGATCAGTGATTCCGCAAGCGTAACCCCGCCGATCATCATTTTAAGACCGTTGTACTCAGGCGGATTGTGACTACCTGTGATCATGATTCCAGTACCGGTGCCCAGCTCGTGAGTCGCATAGTAGAGTACTGGCGTTGGTACCTGGCCAATACTGATCACCTCCATGCCGCCCTCTAACAGTCCAGCTATAAGCGCTTGTTCTAGGGCAGGGCTCGATAAGCGGCCGTCGCGGCCAGTAACCGCTTTGGGGTTGTCAGATGTCATTGCTTGGGTGGCAAAAGACCTGCCAATCCAATAAACCATGTCTGGGGTTAGGTTTGTTGTAACAATGCCCCTGATGTCATAGGCGCGAAAAATGCCACCGTCTACGTCAGTTTGTTCAAGGCTCTTAGAGGAAAAAACGCTATCGCTCATGGATTCTCTTATTGTTTGCTAGTTAATTTTTTTTCTAATTGCTGTGAAAAAACAGAGATTATTTCATCTAGCAAATGTTCTGCTATTTGACCCTTGCTTTGCCGGGGGTATCGGGTTTCACCGTTTTCGTGGATGAAAGTCACCTCGTTATCTTGGCCATTAAAACCAATGTCGTGGTCTGAAACGTCATTGACGATGATGGCGTCTAGACCCTTAAGTTGGCGTTTGGCGCGTGCGTATTCCAAGGTGTCGTGTGTTTCAGCGGCGAAGCCAACAACTAGCCCGGCAGACTTACTGGCAACGACGCTGGCGATGATATCTGGATTTTCTACAAGCCGCAGGCTCATGCTTGGGTCTTGAGTTTCCGTACGTTTGATTTTTTTGTCCTGAATAGCCTCCACTCGGTAGTCGGCAACCGCTGCAACGCCAATGAATACATCAACATCGCCTAAGCCATGATGTACCGCGTCGTGCATTTCCAAGGCCGTGGTCACGTCTAATCGCATAATAGATGGATTAGATTCAGGTACTCTTGGTCCGGCAATGACGCTGACTTTGGCGCCCCGAGCGAGGGCTGCGTTGGCAATACTTAACCCCTGTAACCCGGAGCTATGATTGGAAATGTAGCGCACCGGATCTATAGCTTCTTGAGTCGGCCCGGTTGTAATCATTACGTGCAAGCCGGCCCATTGCGTGTTTTTCGCGCCTTCTGTCATTGGCGAATATTGCTGATCGATTATCGTTTCAATGATCTCTTCTGGCTCAGTCATTCTGCCGGGGCCGTTATCGCCGCAGGCTTGATCACCATGATCAGGACCAATAAGTCTATAGTTGTAGTTGGCTAACGTTTGCAGATTAGATTGAGTGGCTGGATGCTTATACATCTGCTGGTTCATTGACGGCGCAATGCTAATGGGCGCTTGTGTTGCCAAACATAGGGTTGTGAGCAAGTCGTCGGCTTGGCCTTGAGCGAGTCTTGCAATGCAGTTTGCTGTGGCCGGTGCTATAATAATTTGGTCAGCCCATCTTGCCAATTCGATGTGACCCATGGCAGCTTCTGCATTTTCGTCCCACAACGTATAGCGCACTGGACTACCAGATACTGCCTGCAACGTGGTTGGCGTAACAAAATGATGGGCATTTTCTGACATCACAACTTTAACGTCGGCCCCTTCAGCAATCAGAGCTCTTACAAGCGCTGGGGTCTTATACGCAGCAATGCCAGACGAAATACCAAGCAAAATATGTTGCCCTGCAAGTTTGGACATAGCAAAACCTTGAACCCTTTAGAAAATGAAAATGACCGTTTCGCCTCTAGCACCCATTCCGGCGGCAAGCCCGACGAAAAGGCTGATAAAACTTTGGATAAAACATCGGATAAAACTTCGGATAAAAAGCCTAAAACAACGGCGGAAACAACGTCCGGAAAAAGAAAGTCTAACATTGAACCTTGCAAAGACGTAATCACTAGATAGCAAGAAAACGAACGACCTCGGGAAAGGCTTTTGCGTCATGGGCCAGAAAATCTGTCAACGGAGGAACTTTTGGCCTTGTGCTTGGTTTCTGGTAGCCAAGGCGAAGATGCGGTGCGTATGTCTCGTCGACTGTTGGAAGAATTTGGCGGCATTGGCACCTTGCTCGGGGCATCCGTTAGTGCGCTGACTAAGTTTCGGGGCATAGGAGAGGCGAAGGCTGCCCAGATCAAAGCAATGCATGAACTTATGGCGCGTGATGTTGAAGCAGATTTCGCCAAAGGTGAACGCTTCAATGACCAACATTTGGTGAGTCGATATTTGCGCAAGCGCATTGGTCATTCACCGACCGAAGTGTTTGCCTGCTTGTATCTCAATTCCAAGCATGACTGCTGTCGTTTGAGATTATGTTTAATGGTTCTATAGACAGGATCCATGTGCACCCCCGTGAAGTATTGCGCCGCGGCATTGAACTTAATGCAGCGGCTATAATATTGGCGCACAATCACCCTTCTGGGGTTTCTGAGCCAAGTCAGGCAGATATTTTTTTGACCAAAGAGCTGTCTAACTTACTTAAACAAGTAGATATCCGTGTACTCGATCATGTTGTTGTTTTTGCGCGAAATACGGTTTGTTTGGCCGCTAGAGGGCTGATTTAGCCTTTTTTGTTGCTCTAACCCCCGCACTTTGGTATAAACGCGCCTCAAATTTTCTAGGGATCCCGACTATGGCTAAGGTATGTCAGGTCACAGGCAAAAGACCAATGGCTGGCAACAACGTCAGTCACGCAATGAACAAGACGAGAAGGCGCTTTTTGCCTAATCTGCATTATCATCGTTTTTGGGTGGAATCAGAAAAACGCTACGTCAGATTACGAGTATCTTCAAAGGGTATGCGTATCATCGATAAGAATGGTATTGATATTGTTCTTGAGGACGTGCGCGCCGCGGGTCATAAGGTATAACAAACTCTACTTGCCCTACTGCCTAGCGGCAGCTGAGGGTTAGAGAGTATAGTTGCTGAGCTTAGGTGGGTTGTTAACCGACCAAGTCAACAACAAAACGGATTAAAACTATGCGTGATAAAATCAAACTCGTTTCAAGTGCCGGTACCGGACACTACTACACGACTGATAAGAACAAGAAGAACACACCAGACAAGATGGAAATTAAAAAATTCGATCCCGTTGTGCGCAAGCATGTGCTCTACAAGGAAGCAAAGATCAAGTAAGGAATGCCTGAACTCCCCGAAGTCGAAACGACTCGGCGGGGCATAGAGCCCTTCCTCCTTTATCAGTCGATCTTAGCTATCGAAGTCCGGCAGCCTCGCCTGAGGTGGCCGGTAGACCTGCCCTCCAGCCTTGTTGGCAGTAAGGTCACAAATATCACTCGTCGTGGCAAATACATCCTGATATCTACTCATGTGGGCACGCTGCTCATACACCTTGGTATGTCGGGTAGTCTCAGAGTTGTCAGCCCTCAAACGCCAGCCAAATTGCACGATCATATTGATATCGAATTGACCGGCGATCATTGGCTGCGTTTTAACGATCCACGCCGCTTTGGCAGTTTTCATTTTCAGCCAGGTGATGCTCTTGAGCATTGGTTGCTTAAGGATCTGGGCGTTGAGCCGCTAGAAAATGAGTTTTCTGGCGATTATCTGTTTAATAGTTCGAGACGTCGTAAGGTCGCGGTAAAGAATCATATTATGGACGGTAAAGTGGTTGTGGGTGTTGGTAATATTTACGCCGCTGAGTCCCTCTTTATGGCCAAGATCAGGCCGGCAACAGCAGCCCAGCGAGTGAGTCGGTTGGCTTACGAAAATTTGGCCCAAGCTATCCGCCAAATTTTGGCGAGAGCAATTAAGGTGGGTGGCACTACTCTGCGGGACTTTGTCGGTTCAGACGGGCAACCCGGTTACTTTAGTCAAAGCCTCAATGTGTATGGTCGAGAGGGTCAGCCGTGTCGAGAATGCGCCAGTACGCTTAAGGGCCAGGTATTAGGGCAGAGAAGTACAGTGTACTGCCCAAGCTGTCAGACTTTCAGCGGGTGGCGCTAACAGCTCTGTGGCGGCGCTCTGTTGAGTTGCTCGGTTAGCGGCATTGAGAGCCTAACGCCCTATCGTTTTAGGTCAATAGAGCAGTTCTCGTTCAAGGTCCTTAGTTTCTCTTACGGCTGTTTCTTTTATTTTTTGCTGGCTAACTCTGAGATAACTTCGGGATGCACAAATTGCGATATGTCGCCGCCCAAGGCCGAAATTTCCCTGACGAGAGTGGACGAGATAAACGAGCAATCTTTAGACGTTGGCAAAAATACGTACTCAATTTGAGGGTCTAAGGACCTATTCATTTCTGCCATTTGGAATTCGTAGTCGAAATCAGTGACTGTCCGCAGCCCACGCAGTACGAACCGAGTGTCTTTGGAGCGCACGTAGTCAACCAGAAGAGAGTTAAAACCCTCAACGGAAACTCTGTCTCCATATTGAGCGAGTACCTTCTCACAAAGCGCAATTCTGTCCGCCAGATCTACTTTTGGGTCTTTGTTGATAGACGTGCCAATGGCCAAGACGGCATGGTCAAATAGGTGTAATGCTCTTTCTACCAGATCTGTGTGCCCGTTTGTGATTGGGTTAAATGATCCGGGGTAAACCACAGTTCTCTTTGACATAGTCTTTTTCTCTGCGTCTTCTGACGTCTAATTTCATTGTTAGGGACGCGATACTAGCGTTGGGTTTTTGCGACTGCAAGTTGATTGAGCTCAATGAACTGTGCTCAATGTTTTCGTCATTTACCTGCGACTAAGGCACTGAAGGTGCTACCGCTGGAAGTTCTTCTATCTATTTCAAAACCGTTGATGCTGCATAATTCTTCTATTAGCTCGCCCTGATTAGACTCTACATAAATATAATTTTTTGCCAGCTTACGCTGGGCTATTAGCTCTAAGCAGGTGCCTAATAGTTCTGGTTGGGTGTAGGGTGGGTCAAGAAATATGATGTCAAAAGGGCCGTGCAACGCTGTCAGGTAAGCAAGCCCGTTTGCTTTGATTGCTCGGCATGTGGGTTCGCCAAGATCCGTGACGCTTTTTTCCAACGCGCGGAAAATGGTCGGTTCGTTTTCCACGAGTAGCACTTCACCAGCGCCTTGAGAAAGGGCTTCTATGCCAAGGGCCCCCGATCCGGCGAATAAATCAAGACACCGTGTGCCGTCTATCTCTGGCCTCAACCAGTTAAACAGAGTCTCTCTGGTTCGGCCTAGGGTGGGTCGCAAGTCGTTAATTTCCGGAAATGAAATTTTTCTACCTCGCCACCTGCCGCCAATAATGCGCACGGTTTGAGTTTTAGTATTTTGCTTTTTCATATGAAATACAACGCGCAGGGCATGGATTTGGAGCCAAATATTATAGGATGTTCTGGAGCGATACGCTTTAACCTTAGCCCGATCAGAATCCGATGTTGAGTGTTGGAATGGGGCTAAAGCATATGTATTTTGCGTTATAGTAACGCAATGCTGCTGAGCCATTAGGGCCACAGCTGTTTGCGCAAAAAAATTCACCATAGATGTTATCGATATGTCAGACAGTAGCTCCCCCGGACTTTTTTCTAAACTAAGATCAGGCTTGGCAAAAACTCGCGCCCAACTATCTGATGGCGTGGGCAACTTGTTGCTCGGCGAAAAAGAAATCAATAACACCGTGCTAGATGATTTGGAAACCGCACTGATCACTACTGATGTGGGCGTAGAGACCACTCGGGACATTATAGAAAATCTGACACAGCGCGCGCAGCGCAGTGAGTTGGCAAATACGCGTGCTTTGCATGAAGCCCTGCACAGGTTGTTGGTAGAACGCTTATTACCCATTGCAAAAACCTTTAAGTTGCCTGAGAAAAAAGCAGGTATGCCTCGAATCATTTTCTTTGTTGGCGTGAATGGCGTGGGTAAAACCACCACTATTGGCAAGTTGGCCAAACGCTTTAAGGATGAGGGTAAGAGTGTTCTGCTTGCTGCTGGAGACACCTTTCGCGCCGCTGCGGTAGAGCAGCTTCAGGCATGGGGCGAGCGTAATGATATTCCAGTGATCGCGCAGCCACAGGGCTCAGACAGTGCTTCAGTAGTTTTCGATGCGGTGCAGTCGGCGCAGGCTCGAGACGTGGATGTTTTACTTGTCGACACAGCGGGACGCTTGCAGGCCAAGACTCAGTTGATGGATGAGTTAGAAAAAGTCCAGCGAGTGGTCAAAAGGTTAGACGCAGATGCCCCTCATGAAGTGATTTTGGTGCTCGATGGTGGCGTTGGTCAGAATGCGCTTAGCCAAGTGAAATTATTTGATGAATCGCTGAAACTTACCGGCTTGGTGGTAACCAAACTGGATGGTACCGCTAAAGCTGGGGTCATTTTTGCCGTTGCTAGTGGCGTCGGTGATGTCCCTGAAGTGCCCCTATATTTTATTGGTGTTGGCGAAGGCGTTGAGGATTTACGCCCTTTCGATGCAGATGATTTTGTCCACGCATTGCTCGCCAATGACCAAGACCCTGCCTAGGCGTCTTAAGCATTATGGCTAGTATAGTTTTAGACAACGTCACCAAACAGTTTCCAGGCGGGCACAAAGCGTTGGTAGATTTGTCGGTGAATTTCGATTCAGGGTCTATGACTTTTTTAACTGGGCATTCTGGTGCCGGTAAAAGCACATTTTTGCGTTTACTGATTGGCGCCGATGAACCTACCCGAGGCCGCGTACTTGTGGGTGGCGTGAATATCAGCCAATTAAGTGCAAAACGCATGCCTTGGTACCGACGCAATGTAGGCGTGGTTTTCCAAGACCACCACTTACTTGCAGATCGCTCGGTGTTTGAAAATGTAGCTTTGCCACTGCGCATAGGACACTTTCCGGCAAATGAGATTGCGCCTCGAGTGAGAGGTGCGTTGAGTGCGGTAGATTTACTCGATAAAGAGAAACTCTTGCCAGGATATTTGTCTACCGGAGAGCAGCAGCGTGTGGGTATTGCCCGTGCAGTTGTAAATAGGCCCAAAATATTATTGGCAGATGAACCAACGGGTAACTTAGATCCAGCTTTGTCGAAGACAATAATGGATCTGTTTAGCCAATTTAGAGAGATTGGCACCACGGTTATTATCGCGACCCACGATATAGAGCTGGTTAAAGACATGGGCCAACCGACTCTGAATTTGGTTGCTGGGAGCCTTGCAGATCCAGTGCCTACGCAAACAAGAGTCACTGAGTTTAATTAGTGAAAAGCCAGGTGTTCCTTGGATAACAAAAAGACCGAAAGCCTAGACCCTTGGGCGAAGCCATCGGGTGGTTTTATAAATTGGCTCAAGGACCATGGGCGAACGTTTAATGATACGACGCTCTTTGTTAGCCAACGTTTGGCCAGCAGTCTGTTTGTTTGGTTTTTAGTCGGTATAGCTTTGGCCCTCCCTGGCATTCTTTGGTTGGCGCAGGTGAATCTCCAGGCGGTTGGCGACGGCTGGCAGGGTCGCGCTGGACTGACCGTATATTTTGAGGCTGGCGTTAGCCCTACAGAAATGGAGACAGCACTAAAAAGCCTAAAAAAAATGCCATTGGTGGAAAAAACCGCTTTGACAACATCTGACCAAGCCCTACAAGATTTTGTCGTCCAGACCACCGACTCTCTTGAGTTGCGTAACATCATGGCCAGCTTAGACGAAAACCCGCTGCCTGCTTCCATTCAAATTACCAGCAGCGAGGGCGCAGACTTTATTGAGCTTGAGGCCTTACAACGGCAGCTGCGGGCGAATCCTCAGATTAACGATGTGATTATTGAGAAGACTTGGTTGGAGCGCTTGCGCGATATCACGACCTTGTTGAACCGTTTGGGTTGGATATTCGGTTTGCTGTTTGGTTTGGGCGCCATTTTTGTCACTTCTGCATCTGTTCGCCTAGCTATAGAATCCCGACTGGAAGAATTGCTGGTGCTAGCGCTGGTGGGCGCCACAAGAGGACAGATGCGCCGGCCCTTTATCTATTTTGGTGCTTGTTATGGCGTCGGCGGGGGTGTCATGGCTGTAATGTTCCTTGCACTCATTCTTAACGCTATTGAAGGTCCGCTGCAGGCTCTATTGGGCAGTTATCAAGTGCCGCTAGTAGTGAAGGGCTTCGATGCACAGTTCTTACTTAGCGTGTTGGGTATTGGTATTTCTCTGGGTGTGGTTGGTGCTTGGGTGGCAGTAAGGCAGCGTTTGCACCGCGCCCAATTTATTTAGTAGAAACGACAGAAGCGTCGCTGTCGCCGCGGCTTTGAGCAACTTTTGTCGAGATTTTATGTCTAAATCTTTATTAGCACTCCTCAAGTTAGAGTGCTAACATCAAGCTTCGTGTTACCGGAAGTATCACCATGACAACAGATATTATGGCTATGCCAAGCATCGCTCCAGGTCGTGACCTCGATGCCTACTTACGTACAATCAGTCAATTCCCTATCCTCAAGCCGGAAGCGGAAAAAGTGCTTGCTGAGCGATTTTATGCGGACGCAGATCTAGATGCTGCCCGGGAACTAGTTATGTGCCACCTGCGTTTTGTGGTTCACCTTGCCCGATCTTATAAAGGTTATGGTCTCTCTCAAGCTGACTTAATCCAAGAAGGTAATGTTGGGTTGATGAAGGCAGTCAAAAGGTTCGACCCAAATGTAGGCGTGCGTTTGATTTCCTTTGCTGTGCATTGGATCAAGGCGGAAATTCACGAATACATTTTGCGCAACTGGCGCATAGTCAAAGTTGCTACAACCAAATCACAACGGAAATTGTTTTTTAATCTCCGCGGTGCCAAGCGCAGTAGCGCTTGGTTGAGTTTGGCTGAGACTCAGGCCATCGCCGCTGATCTGGGCGTATCTGCGGCAGAAGTGACACGCATGGAAGGCAGACTGAGTGCCAGTGACATGGCATTCGATGGCTATGGAACAGACGAAGAATCTGCCACCGCGCCAATGCACTTTTTGGCCTCTGCAGCCCCTGATCCCGCTGACCTTGTCGCCGACGAACATCTGCAGCAAGAGGCGAGTTTTCGCCTCAGTGCTGGCCTTGCCGGTCTTGATGAGCGCAGCCGAGACATATTGCAGCAACGCTGGTTGAGTGATGATAAGTCCACGTTGCATGACCTAGCCGCCGAATATGGTGTCTCTGCTGAGCGCATTCGACAGCTAGAAAAGAACGCGATGAAGAAACTCAAGCTCGCCATTACTGCTGACTAATAGCAGATGGCTAAATTGTTCATCCTTGTAGGAGGCTCACTGGGCCTCCTTGGCGTTGTGCTCGGAGCCTTTGGCGCGCACGCGCTAAAAGCACGCTTATCTGAATCCGGATTGTCTAGCTGGGAAACTGCAGTTTCCTATCAGATGTATCACGCCTTAGTTCTACTATTTGTTGGCTTATGGTTGCTACTTGGTGGTCCCGCTTCGCTGCGCTACGCGGGCATGCTATTTATGCTTGGCATTGCGCTATTCAGCGGCAGTATCTACGCATTGGTTCTAGGTGCCGGTTCTTGGTTTGGTCCGGTAACGCCCTTAGGCGGCGTAACTTTGATAGCTGCATGGGTCACCCTCATATATTCTTCGCTGGCTATTAATAATTAATTAGCTACCTTAGGTTATGGGAGAAATTCTTAGTGTCCGAGCAGGATTCCGTCAATACTCAAAATTCCGACGTGTCGTTGCACAACGACTTCGCTCATAGCTATATCCGTCGTCGCGGCCGCTTTACTAGGGCCCAAGCCAGCGCGCTGGAGCGTCTAACCCAGCATTATCGTTTAGCAACGCCGGCAATAAATGCTGATTCACGTGAACTGGGTATCGAAATTGGTTTTGGTATGGGTCATGAACTCATCAATTGGGGCCAAGAACAGCCGCAAAATTTACTTCTAGGCATTGAGCTGTACCAGCCGGGTATCGGCTCTATGCTTTATCGGCTTGAAAACCTTGGCATTGAAAACGTCGCACTCGTGGATCAACCTGCGCAAAAAGTGTTGGCTGAACTCACGCCAGAGTCCGTGTCAGAAATCAGAATATTTTTTCCGGATCCATGGCCGAAGAAACGGCATTTAAAGCGCCGACTAATTCAAACCGAATTTTTAGCACAAATGCTTGTCGTGCTAAAACCCATGGGTATTGTCAGGTTAGCAACGGACTGGGCCGAATATGGCGAGTGGATAGCGGAATATTTTTCTATGAACCCCAAGTTCAAGTGTGAGCTTGACGTAATTAGAGATCCAATTTTGGGTGATGCTAGCCAAACAACAGAACTCGATGCAGACGGCTCGGTTCGCGGTAGAACCAAGTTTGAAACGCGTGGGGAGAAGTTGGGTCATCGCATTCGTGACTTCACTTACCGCCGGGTTAGTTAACAAATTTTCCTAGTATCGTATCTAAATAGCGAAGCCCGAGTTCGGTTGTACTGCATCGGTCACCTCGGACTAACCCTTGGGCGAGCAGCTCGTTCCATTGCTTTTCAATACTCTGCCAGCTTAAGCCGGTTTTTTCTGTAAAGGCTGCCATGCTGGTGCCGTCGATTAGACGCAGGGCATTCATCATAAACTCTAACGGCAGTTGTTCTTTGGTTACTGTTTGTAGCAAAGTTTTGTCTGGTTCACCTTGATAAAGACGGGGTTGGGAGGCTTTTTGCGTGCGCAGGATTTGCTCGCTCTCGCTGACCTTTCCATGCGCCCCTGCGCCTAGGCCAATATAATCTCCAAAAGACCAATAGTTAATGTTGTGTTGGCAGTAGGCAGCATCTTTTGCGTATGCAGAAATTTCGTAGCGGCCATAACCGTTGGCCGCTAAGAGTTCATTACCCTTGGTTTCTATCTCAGCAAGGATGCCATCTATAGGCAGTAGCGGCGGTCGCTTTGCGAACTCTGTTTTGGCTTCAATGGTTAGCTGATACCAAGAGATATGTTGAGGGGATAGTGCTATTGCGCTTTCAAGATCAAAGAGTGCGTCTTTCAAGTTTTGACCCGGCAGGCCCCACATAAGATCTATATTAATGTTGGTGAATCCCGCAGACAGTGCCTTGGCTACGGCTGCTTGGGTTTCTGCGGAACTATGTACCCGACCGAGTTTCGCAAGTTGGCTGTTTTGAAAAGACTGCGCACCGATGGAAAGGCGATTGATCCCAGCACTCAAATAATGCTCAAAGTCTGTATATTCTTGGGTCCCTGGATTTGCCTCCATGGTGACTTCAGCATCTTTGGCAATCGGTATTTGCTTTAGCAGCTTTGCCATGAGTTCGGGCTTAAAAAGACTGGGTGTCCCACCGCCAAAGAAAACGGTCTTAAAGCCTTGGTGCAAAAAGTCAGCGTTCTCTGCGACAGAAAAAATAGTTTTCGACTGAATCTGCCAGTCTTGTAGCAACGAATCTAGATACCTTTGCTGATCAACGTCATCTTTAAGTGGATGAGAATTGAAATCGCAGTAAGGACATTTTTTGATACACCACGGAAAGTGAACGTAGAGCCCAGGATTATTAAGCACTTACGACAAGACTTGCAGACAGCTGCATAATAAGATGCTGGCTTGCTTGGCCGCGGTGACTCAATTTATTCTTGATGTCCGCAGGCAACTCGGCGGCGCTGCTGTTCTCACTGGTAATAAAAAATAATGGATCGTAGCCAAATCCGCCTGTACCTTTGGCCTGGGTAAGAATCTCTCCCCACCATTGGCCGTAGGCAATTATTGGTGTTGGGTCGATGGGGTGGCGTAGAAACACCATACAACAAAAAAAGTATGCGGCTCGAGATTCTTGACTGGCTAATTGGTCAAGCAATTCTTTGTTATTTTCAGCATCGGTAGCATCTGCGTGAGCAAAGCGCGATGAATAAATACCCGGTCGACCATTCAGAGCGGGCACAACTAAACCGCTGTCGTCGGATATTGCGGGCATGCTGGATGCGAGGCTCACGGCTCTGGCCTTAATAAGTGCATTTTCTACAAAGGTTGCGCCGTCTTCCACCGGGCTTGGTATGTCTGTGTCGGATTGGTTCTCAAGTTCTAGGCCCAAAGGCGCAAGCAAGCGCTGCATCTCGGTTATCTTGCCGCTATTTCTAGTGCCTAGCATTACTTTCATTATTCAGCCCAGTAAAGTTTTTGGGTGAATTTTAGCAATGTAGATTTGCCATCGGGCGCAGTGGCTTCAATTTTTATTCTATGCACTTCTTGATCGGCAAAACGTATTTCGGCCAGATAGTAAATAGCATCGCCCTCTTTAACCTGCTTAAAATCTAGATCCTGTAGCTGGCCCAACAAATTTTGACTGTCGCCAGTAATCCTAGCGTTAATCGGCTTTTTCTCACGGTTGAGAACTGACACATTGACCAGCGCACGATCTTTACCGCGAGAGATATCATATTCAGCTGCAATACTGGGTTTCAGCATGGTTGTAGGAATCACAATGTAGTGAAGCTCATACTGACCAAAGCGCTGCATTTGCTCAGCGATACTCAGCTGACTACCAACCATGGTCGTTACAGAGAGCAAAATCTTTAATGCGGTCTTTATGGTCATATTGATTTTCCCAGTCGATAAAATGCGTGGGTACCAAAAAAATTGGGTGCCCAATTGATAAACGTTTTTTCTTGGTGGTTTGCGTCAACCACCCGCCTTTGAATAATGTTTATAGATTCAGCCATACAAAGCTGTTCAAAGTCGGCGAACGTACACAGATGAATATTCGGTGTATCAAACCAGCTATGTGGGAGTTGCTCAGATATTGGCATTACCCCTTGCAGCGCAAGTTGTGCGCGACAACTCCAATGAGCGAAGTTAGGGAAGGTGACAATACATTCATCGCCGATGCGCAACATTTCTCTAATAAGTTTTCTCGGCTCTTTGACCGCCTGAAGTGCGTCAGTCATAACGACCATATCAAAACTACTATTAACAAAATTGTTTAAGCCTTCATCTAAATCTTGTTCAATGACATTGACGCCTTTGCTCACGCAAGTTCTGATATTTTCGGCATCTCTGTCTAGGCCATAACCGTTGACACTTTTGACACGTTGCAAATGATCGAGTAACTCACCTTCACCACAGCCTAAGTCTAGTATGCGTGCACCGGGGTTAATCAGGGTTGCGATGAGCTCCAAATCACCTCTCATGAAGGCACCTCGTCTTTGCTTTTTGTGCGCTCGGATATACCTTTCAGCTCTTTGAAGGAGCGCTGCAAGAATGCGCTGAGAACTTTTGTGTATCTATCGATGGGTAATAAAAACGAGTCGTGCCCGTGCTCAGATTCGATAATAACTGAGGCTACATTCTTTCTGGCGCGAATTAGTGCATCGACTATCTCTTGAGATCTCTCAGGTGAAAAGCGCCAATCTGTAGAAAATGAAAGCACCAAAAATTTTGCTGTGGTTTTTTCCAAAGCGCGAGTCAGATCGCCGTCAAATTCTCGAGCGGGATCGAAATAGTCCAAAGCACGAGTCATCAAAAGATAGGTGTTGGCATCAAAATACTGAGTGAATGCTCGTCCCTGATAGTGAAGGTAGCTCTCTACTTGGAATTCAACATTAGCGCCTCGCTCAAAGTCGCCGGATTTAACGTCACGGCCAAACTTTGTTTTCATACCATCCTCTGAAAGGTAGGTAACGTGCCCGACCATTCTTGCCAGCATCAACCCCTTCTCAGGGTTCTTATTAAACTGTTGGTAATCTCCGGCGCAGTAATCCTCATCTGTCGTGATGGCTTGTCTAGCAATCTCGTTGAAGGCAATATTTTGCGCTGACAATTTGGCAGCTGAAGCAATTAGAACTGCAGCGTAAAGCCGTTCTGGGAAGTCGATACTCCATTGCATGGCCTGCATGCCGCCGAGGCTACCGCCAATTACTGCGGCAAACTTTTGAATGCCAAGATGATCTGCAAGATGTGCTTGGCTGGCTACCCAATCTTTGACCACAACGTTGGGAAAGCTTGGGCCAAAGATTTTTCCTGTACTTGGATCAACGGAGTTTGGCCCAGTGCTGCCGTGGCAGCCGCCTAAGTTGTTCAGGCTTAGGACAAAAAATTGGTCCGTATCAATGGCTTTTCCCGGTCCAATACAGGCGTCCCACCACCCTGGTTTTGCGTCATCGGGTGAGTGGAAGCCTGCCGCATGATGATGGCCCGATAAAGCGTGGCAAATAAGTATTGCGTTAGATTTGTCTGCGTTGAGCGCGCCGTAGGTTTCGAATACCAATTCGTATCCATGCAGCCGTTCACCGTTTTGTAATAAAAACGCTGCGGTGTGCTGATAGAGCTGGGGCTCGACTACGCCCAAGGTATTTTCTACAGAGGGCTTCACTGGACCAAGGCGTAGGCGTTAGGTAGTGACCGTTGAGCGATTGACAGCATCAAAATGACCACCATCGGAGAGAAATCCAAGGGCCCCATTGACGGCAAAATACTTCTAATTGGAAGTATCAGTGGATCTACCAATTGATTGAGTAGGGATAGTCCAGGGTGACTACTACCTTGAGAGACAAAGCTCGCGATAACAATAATTAACATTGACCACCAGTAGAAGTCGACCAAAACAGAGAGCGTGCGGACTATTCCAAAAACCGCGTACTGACTTATCGACAGGCGCCCCATGCTAATAAGGGCGACGAAAATAACCCCCATGACGAAGGCGATTATGAGTGACGCTAAATCGAATTTTCCAATCTCAGGTAAAAATTTTCTTAACGGCGAGGTTATTGGTTCGCTGCCTTTAATTACCGCTTGGCTGATGGGATTGTAGAAATCCGCGCCACTGGCCTGCAGTAAAAATCTAATGAGGAACAATAAAGTGGCAAGGCGCATTACCAAGTCTATGATCAATATAAGTGTCTGGGTCATGATTTAGCTCCAAATTCTATGGCCAATTCTTTGGCTCTGTTTTCTGCTGCGCTCAAAGCATCTATGACCGTTGCTGGCAGGCCTTGTTCCAACATTAAGTTCAGTGCCGCTTCAGTAGTGCCACCGGGTGAGGTAACGTTTTTGCGTAAAGTACCCGGGTCTGCCTCGTTCTTTTGCGCCATAAGAGCAGCGCCGTATGCAGTTTGTTCTGTGAGCTTGCGGCTTAACTGCGCATCTAGCCCAAGTTTCTGGCCTGCGGCGATCATATTTTCCATGAGTAAGAAAAAGTAAGCAGGTCCGCTGCCTGAAACTGCAGTCACGGCATCTAAATGCGCTTCCTCATTAACCCAAGCCACTTCGCCAACAGCCTCAAGAATATGTGTGGCTGACGTTTTTTGTTGATCAGCGACCTTGCTGTTTGCGAACAAGCCAGTCATACCAGCGCCTAGCAGTGCTGGGGTATTGGGCATACAACGCACGATGGGCTGATTGTCAGGTAACCAAGCCTCTAGACTGCGCAGGTCAATGCCGGCGACGATTGAAATGATCAATTGATTAGGTTTTAAACCAGATAATGCCTCAAGCACATCGCCCGTTACTTGGGGTTTAACGGCAAGTACTATGACATCAGCAGCCTCTATGGCTTGGTCATTGCTAGCAGCAGTGATCACACCTAACGCAGCAAGCTTTTCTAACTGTGTTGCCATAGGGTCAGCGGCGGCTATGTCGCTTGGGGCGGTGCCACTTTCAAGCAAGCCGTTGATTAAACTGCCTGCCATATTGCCTGCCCCAATAAAGGCGATACTCACGGTTCATCTCCTAACACTAAAAAAATACTAATAACGTAATTTACTCTCGTGGGCCAAATAATGCCGTACCTACCCTGATCATCGTCGCACCTGCTGCAATAGCGTGCTCCAAATCGCCAGTCATACCCATAGAAAGGGTATCCCAAGCGGTCGCGAATTCAGGGTTCAAGGCATCTTTTAATTCAGTGTGCAATTGTGCCACGGTTTCGTAGCCTACCCTAGGGTCTGTCTCTCGACTCAATATGACCATCAAACCGCGTAGTCTTAAATTCGGTAAATGGCTTATCTGTTTAACCATATCAATGCACTCCTCAGGGCTTGCGCCACCCTTGTTGGGGTCATTGTCGATATTCACCTGGAGTAGAATGTTCAAGACTTTATCTTCTGGGCATTGACTACTCAGGCGTTGAGCAATTTTCAGTCGGTCTACGGTGTGCACCCAATGAAATGACTCAGCGATAACCTTTGTTTTATTTGACTGAATACTGCCGATGAAATGCCAAGTCAGATGTTTGTTTTTAAGATGCTGAATTTTCTCGGCGGCTTCTTGGAGATAATTTTCACCAAAGTCAGCTAGTCCCAACTCGTGGGCATCTGCGACGCTCTCTGCCGGCTGAAATTTTGACACGCCAATGAGCTGTACGCTGCTCAGTTTTCTATTGCTGGTTGTGCAGGCTGTTTGTATGCGCTCGTGTAACAGGGCCAAGCGTTGGTTTAAAGTGGTCATAGATCATTCATAATCATTATTAATATAGAAGCTTCTTATGGGCTAATACTATTTACGCACGTCCTACGTACGTGAACTAAATCTCGGTGATCTACCCTTACCACTATACTTGCGGATTCTTTTTGTCACCGACCTGGGATCGAGTCCAGCTCATTGAACCAGCTTTCTAAGATAAGACAGGCAGATTTTTCATGAATTTCGCCGCCTCGAACAGTATCTCGCTTCACTTCGTTAGCAGTCCATGAGCTTAACCGCTCGTCCATCATCTGCACCGTAATACCAGATCGCCGCTCTATTTCTTGGGCGAACTTTCTCGCCTTATTCGACATGTCTGATTCACTGTCATCCATATTTAGAGGCAGGCCTACAACAATTGCTGCGGGTTTGTACTCTTGGATAATAGACGTTATTTCTGGCCAATTGGGCTTGCCGTTGCGGGCTTTCAAGGTAGCTAAGCCGCCAGCAGTTCTGGTGATAGTCTGGCCTACGGCTAGACCAATAAAATTCAGCCCAAAATCAAACCCTAGTACATAGCCTTGAATTGCCATATTTAGCCATGGCCTGGTTGTGCAGCGATCAGATTGAAATCTATCCCCAATAATTGCGCAGCTGCTTGGAGCTTCTCCTCTGCCGGAATGTCAAAAAGTATTTCTGGCGTAGCTTCAACGGTGAGCCAGCTATTGCGACTAATTTCGCTTTCAAGCTGTCCCTCGCCCCAGCCTGCATAGCCAAGGGCAATGAGAAAATTTTCGGGGCCATCTCCTATTGCGATAGCAGTCAAAGTCTCCATAGCAGTAGATAGGCGGATGTTTTCCGCGACATCAACAGACGTACCAAACTGCTCCTCGCCGCGGTACAGAACAAACCCACGGTCTTGCGCAACGGGACCGCCGTCTAATACTAATTGCTCAACCCAGCGGCGCTCTGGTTCCATGTTGAGTTTTGCTAGCAGCTCCAAAATAGAAACATCTGTAGGCCTGTTAACGACAATACCCATTGCACCGTCATCGTTGTGCTCGCAGATATAGGTCAGCGTATTGCCAAAGTAATCGCCGGAAAGGTCCGGCATGGCCAATAAAAAGTTATTTTTAAAATTCATAGTTAACCTGAGTTCTTGGCAGTTATTTGGGTGCCCAAAGGGCAATGTCCTTGCTGCCAGGGTTTTGCATTAGAAATCAATGCCAGTCCCTTGTTTTGAAAATTGCCAAGTACGCGTGAAATCTAGGCGATCGTAGCTTTTACGCATTTCCACAGTAAATGGTTGAAACGGGGCCGCTTGGCGCACTGTAGCCAAAGCGGCTTCATCAAGTCTAGGCTGACCCGACGAACGCAGAATTTTTACGTCAGCTAGACTGCCGTCGCGGAGAATACTCACCAACATAGTCAGTTCACCTTCCAATATCCCGGGTGGGTAATTATTGCGACCTATGCGCTCGCACTTACGTCGCCAAGTGTTGAGGTAGGCGGCCTCCGGTGCGGTGAATTTACTAAAACTGCTGAGCTCGCGAGTACGGCTAAGACCTTGAGTTGTTGGGCGTTGGGAATCTATGTTTGCCTGAAACTTAGAGAATGCTTCAAGAGCATCTCGAGTGTTAAATTTATGCTCACTTCGTTGCGCAGTTGTTTTGCTTAGTTCTTTCGGGAGTTGGGTCTCTTCTGCGCGGGTTACCACTTTTATTTTTGTGGCTGCAGGCGGCGTTTTTTCTTCGCTCAAACTTTGCGTAGTCTCAATATTGTTCTCGACGCTATCACTAAGAAGCGGAGACTTAGTTTGCTTCGTTGATGAATCGCCAGACAAACCCAGTCGTAGCGTAACGTAAGTAGGCGGCACCTGGGGTTCTAGTTGGGAAATACCAATACCAAAAAGCAAAATGCCATGGACAAGCAGCGCTAAAAAAACGCTAAAACCCATTCGTCCCTCACCGGTGTTTTCTCTTACCACAGCATTCGACTGACTTTTAGCGGTAATAGAGTTAGCGCCAGGTGTGTTGGCTGAAATTTGCGCGCCGGCTTCAGTCAAGTTGCATAACTACAGCGTCGATAAGATCGCCCGCAATATCTAGGTCGAATTGCGCATCGAGCTCTCTAATGCAGGTAGGGCAGGTGACGTTTATTTCTGTCAAATAGTCACCGATGACATCTATGCCAACGAACATTAAACCGCGGCGTTTTAGTTCTGGGCCAACTTGCTCTGCAATCCATTTGTCTCTAGCTGTCAGCGGTCTGGCTTCGCCACGACCACCTACAGCAAGGTTGCCGCGAGACTCGCCGGCAGATGGGATTCTTGCTAAGGCGTAAGGCACCGCCTCACCATTGATTAACAAAATGCGCTTGTCGCCATCGACTATTTCTGGGAGGTAGACTTGCCCCATTATCTGCTGGGCACCATTCTCGGTAAGCGTCTCGATAACTACGGTTAAATTTGGATCATTTTCCATAACTCGGAAAATGGATGCACCGCCCATACCATCGAGCTTTTTGAAGACGACATTTTTGTGTTTTTTGTGGAAGGCTTTAAGCACGTCCATTCTGCGACTGACCACTAAATCAGGGCAGCACTGGGGAAAGCTGGTGGCGAATAATTTTTCGTTACAGTCTCTCAGGGACTTGGGCTTGTTGACCACGAATGCGCCATCTGCCTCAGCTCGTTCGAGCAAATAGGTGGTGTAAATATACTCCATGTCAAAGGGTGGGTCCTTGCGCATCATGATGATGTCCATGTCCGCCAATGGCCGCAGAGTTTCCTCACCCAAGGTATACCAATCATTGCCGGCAATCGCAGGGTCTAGGGATTGAGCAAAGTCTTCACGCAGTTTTAGACTGGATATCAGGCCGCAGACTTTACCTTCATGCAGGGCTAGATCTTCTTGTCGAAGGTAATAGACGTCTAAGTCGCGATGCTGAGCCGAGCGAATCATCGCCAGAGTGGAGTCTTTCTTTAGCGATAAAGAATCTATGGGGTCCATTAGAAAGGCGATCTTTTTCATAAGGAAGGGCCGTAACAAGTAAATTGAGCGCCTACGCTAACTTGTAAAAGTAACTATAGGCATGTTGCTAACAGTACTTTACTCACCCTGAACTCGGTGTCTATCTCTGGGGTCTTTTTTGCTGCCATCAAGCTAAAGTAATTAGTCGAAATCTAGGTAATATGTCTCAAGCCACTGAGCTTTAGGCAAATTGCTGACAGTTGTTCATACTCCTTGCTAACAGACCTAGTAAATAAGCCAGTCACATAGACCAATGAGTAAATTTTTTTGATATCGAGCGAGGACAATTTAGCCACTCCCAAGCAGCGCCAGGTGACCTTAGGCCAGGTCAGACGGTCTTTTGAGCGGGGCTTGCTAGCTCTAATTGTTGATGAAGATCGGCAACGAGGCTTAGTGGCGTTGCAGCATGTCAGCAGAGTGTTGATGCAATACCAGCCGTCGTCCCAGGTCCATTTAGATGTGGTCATGCAATGGCTTAACGCTATTCGCCAAGGCCAGTTGCAATTGTCTGAAGAGACCTTTGCGATATTGCGCCACTTGGGGCAGATAGTACGCAACTGGGAGCAGGCTAATGTGGACGAAGATTCAGAGTTTTTGCCAGACGCTGAATTTGAAATTCTGTCCGCAAGTGCTCAGGTAATACTTCAGCAGGTTAATCCTTTTGCCAGTGAATACGAGGATCCATCAATTTCCCGTTCAACCGGCTTGGATAGTGCAATAGTCGCGCAAGGAACCAGCGACGACGCCGATCTCGATTTCAATTTGCTCTTGCAAGCCTTGGATCGAGCGTTGGGTTCCGTGCTACTGCTGCTCCAAGAATGGTTAGTTAACTTGGAAGATCCAGCAAAAGTTGCTGCCATTGCCCAAGGATTTAAGGCGCTTCGAGAACTCAGTGATGGAGAACGATTGGCTGATGTTACTGAAGTCGCCTGGGCTGTAGAGAACATGCTTGATCGTTTGGTTGACGGCACCCTGGCTGTGAATGGTGACTTCCACAAAGTAGCCACTGCAGCGATGAATTTTCTTGTCACGCTAAGCGATAAACTTAGCCGGATATCTGCCGGCGCAGCGGTATCTAGTTTTATCGACGACTATATCTATGCTGAGATTATTGAAAGTGCTGACATCTTGGCGTCAGGTGGCGATCTTGGGTTGAAAAGTCAGGAGTTTGAAGAGGAATTTCCCAGCGAACAGAGCCTAGATTCAAATATAGAGCCAGGGCTAGCTTCGTCAGAATATGATGAGTCTAATTTGGCTTTAGAAAATTCTCTAGCCGCAGGTCTAACGCTTTCTCTTGAGCAAACTGTTGAAGTTTTTCAAGCGGCAAATCTTTTCTTAGAAGCGTCGTTGTTAAAGCACGAGAGCCTGCACTCTAACGAAGTTGCAGGGCTAAATGATGAAGGGCGGCGCTTGGCGCATGTCCTGCGCCGGCATTTGCTCAGCGGCCGAGAAGTGTCTGTCAAATTGCTCGCATTGATTTCACCCTCGGGACAACAGTCAGATTAAGGTTTAGCTCAACTGCCGTCTTAAACGGTTCTCTATTGCCACCCTTGAGCTTGCTGTATTAAACCCAGCGCTACGCTCGGCATTGTTTCCGCGCGCAAAATAGTGGTGCCAAGTTTGTAGCTAGGGATTTGATTTTGCTGAAAAAGAACCAACTCTTTATCGCTCCAACCGCCCTCAGGGCCAATGAATGCTGTGCGGCTGACTGGCGTCATTTGAGCAGGAAAAGCCCTGCCTGATGGGCTAAACACTATACCGTTATCGGTTAGGCTAATGGCCTGGACTAAGGTCAGTGGGCCGACAAGTTCGGGTACATAGAGCTGGCCGCATTGTTCACAGCTAGCGCTAATGATTCTTTCCCAGTGACTTCTCTTATTTTCTATTCTGTCGGACTTGAGTGGCACATTGCTGCGGTCAGCCTGAATTAATTGAATTTGGCTTGCGCCGAGTTCGGTAGCTTGTTGCAGCGCTCGGTCCATAGCCGAACCCTTGATTAGTCCTATAGCTAGGGTGAGCGAATAGCTTCTGTTGTCGACGGGTTTCGCTGCAGCAGTAATTTCTACTTCTGTGCCGCGTGGGTTGGCATCGCTAATCTCCGCTGTAAACACTGCGCCGGCGCCGTCGAAGATATTGATCTCATCGCCAACAGTTAATCTCAAAGCGCGACAAAGATAATTAGATCGCTCTGAATTGAGCTTAATTTGCTCCCCCACTTGGTGGGGCCCTTGAAGATAAAAGAGGCTAAATCTAGGCAATATTGACCTCTTAATTGACGCCTAGGTTCGCACATATTCTGGAGCTAGCACCCCATCTATTGAGCGTATAAAAGTGCAGGCCCGGTGCGCCTAGCTCAAATAATCGCTCGCACAAGCGTGTGACAATCTCAACACCGAACTTAGTCAGATCTGCTTCATCATGCTGCTTATCTCTCAGTGCATGATCAAGCCAGCGTGGGATATCAGCACCTGCTTTGCCACTAAAACGAATCAGTGATGCATAGTTAGTAATGGGCATAATTCCAGGAATGATCGGAATATAAATGTCATGTTTCTGGCACCCATCTAAAAAGTAGGCATAGGCTTCTGCGTTATAGAAATATTGTGTGATAGCTGTATCTGCACCGGCATCTACTTTTTGTTTAAAAAAGTTGAACTCATCGGCGGCGGAAGGTGAATCTGGATGAATCTCTGGGTATGCGCCAACAACGATGTTGAAGTCATCTTGAAACTTGTCTTTAACCAGGCTGATCAGATCTTTGGCGTAAGTAGGTTGTTGCCCCTGCCCTGAAGGTTGGTCTCCGCGTAGGCAAAGTAACTGTTTGACGCCATTGTCTTTGTAGGTTTGAACCATATCGAGCACTTCTTCATCGCTGGTTGTTCCGGAGGAAAGGTGGGGGACTGCATCAAGGTTTTGCTTGAGTAAACGTTGTACTACTTGCTTGGTACCCTCTTTAGTTGAGCCACCTGCACCGTAAGTCACGGAGACAAAGTCTGGGTTTAGCCCCGCCAGCTTGTCTGCAGCGCCTGCAAGAAGTTTATCTTGGCCCTCTAGATCTCTGGGCGGGAAAAACTCGAAGCTAAGGGATTTTTTTGATGGTTCGTGGGCAATCTGATGAGGCATGAACATTCTCGCTTAAGCTCTGCAAAGGGAGCCTTCTTTTAATAATAAAAGGCAATTTGCTCATGCCTTGTAAAGCCCTAGTGCAGTATAGCGCTGAGTAAATCCGCATGCAGATCTACTCAGCGCTTATTCGTTGCAGCGGTTAGCTGGCAGCCGCTGCTAAAGCCTCAGCTTTATCGGTTCTTTCCCAGCTGAAGTCACAATCGGTTCTACCAAAGTGACCGTATGCTGCAGTGTCTAGGTAGATTGGGCGTTTGAGGTCTAGCATCGCGATAAGGCCCTTAGGTCGCAAATCAAAGTGCTCACGCACAAGCTGAATGATTCGTTCATCACTGATCTTGGCTGTACCGAATGTGTCGATGCTAATAGATGTTGGCTCTGCCACACCAATGGCGTAGCTGACTTGAATCTCACAACGCTTAGCTAGGCCCGCAGCAACAATATTCTTTGCTACATATCTACCTGCGTAGGCGGCTGAACGGTCGACTTTTGATGGGTCTTTACCTGAGAAAGCGCCGCCACCATGACGTGCCATACCACCGTAGGTATCAACTATGATTTTTCGTCCGGTGAGACCGCAGTCACCCACGGGCCCGCCAATAATGAACTGCCCTGTCGGATTGATATGGAATTTAGTTTCGCTAGAAATCCAGTTCTGCGGTAGTACTGGTTTTACAATTTCTTCCATGACCGCTTCGCGTAACTGCTCTTGAGTAACGTCTGGATGGTGCTGAGTTGAAAGTACAACTGCTTCAATGGCGACTGGACGACCTTCGTCATCGTAGCTGAAGGTGAGCTGACTCTTAGCGTCAGGTCGCAGAAAACTAAGTGAGCTGCGACGCGCTTCCGCTTGGCGCTGTACCAATCTATGCGCAAAGACGATAGGCGCAGGCATGAGCACGTCAGTTTCGTCAGAGGCATAGCCGAACATTAGGCCCTGGTCACCGGCGCCTTGCTCATGGTCGGATGTTTCGTCCACACCCATAGCTATGTCAGAAGATTGTTGACCTAGTGCGTTGACGACAGAGCACGATGCAGGGTCAAAACCCACTTCTGGGCCATTGTAGCCAATGTCATTTACGACTTTGCGTACCAGGCTGTCCACGTCGACTTTTGCGTTACTGCGAATTTCACCGGCCACCACGACCAGACCGGTCTTAATTAGGGTTTCACAGGCGACGCGGGATTCCGGGTCTTGCGCTAGCATTGCATCTAGTATCGCGTCCGAAACTTGGTCAGCAACCTTATCAGGGTGGCCTTCGGAAACAGATTCGGAAGTGAATAAGTGTTTATCAGTCATGCTTAACTACCTGTATTAACGATCTTTTTTGGATCTTTTAGTTGTGTTCAATGTAAAGCGCCAAACTTTGGCGCTGCAAATACGTTTAAGGACGGCGATTCTAATGGAGTCAGCCGATGTATGAAATGAACTATTTGGCATTTTTATAGATTCAATGTTTGCAGCGAAGCGAGCAAAACTTGACAATAGTGCTCCGCTAAAACCCAGAGCTTATATATGTCCTCTTCGAGAAAAGTGCTTGCCAATGCGATTCGTGTCCTATCAATGGAAGCGGTGCAAGCTGCAAATAGTGGGCACCCCGGCGCGCCTATGGGCCTCGCCGACGTAGCTGAGGTCTTATGGAGAGATTTTCTTGCGCATAATCCAGCTGATTCCACTTGGATGAATAGAGATCGATTTGTGCTTTCTAATGGCCACGGATCAATGTTGCTTTATAGCCTTTTGCACCTCACAGGTTACGATGTCAGCTTGCAGGACTTGCAGGATTTTAGGCAACTACACTCCAAAACCGCAGGTCACCCGGAATATGGTGAGTGTCCTGGCGTAGAAACCACAACCGGCCCTCTTGGTCAGGGTATTGCGACAGCTGTGGGTATGGCTCTCGCTGAGAAAAAACTCGCTGCAGAATTTAATACCGCAGAATTTGCTCTAGTTGACCACCGAACTTGGGTCATTGTTGGCGACGGTTGCTTAATGGAGGGCATCTCCCACGAGGCCGCCTCGCTAGCCGGTACTTTGGCGCTAGACAAGTTGATCTGTATCTATGATGACAACGGCATCTCAATAGACGGTGAGGTGGACGCTTGGTTTAACGAAGATGTTCCTGCTCGCTTTGAAGCGTACGGCTGGCGTGTGATACGCAACGTTGATGGACATGATGCTGAAGAAATCACTAGGGCCTTGTCCAATGCGGCAAAAAACGATGGTCGTCCAACATTAGTATGTTGCAAAACCACCATCGGATTTGGTTCGCCGGGTAAGCAAGGTACAGCCAGTGCTCACGGCTCTGTATTCGGTCGCGAAGAGATTGAACTAACGAAAGCTGCTCTAGGTTGGGCGCATGAAGGCTGGGATATTCCAGAAGATGTTTATCGGGCTTGGAATCAGCGTGAGGCCGGCGCGAGTCAGCAACATGCATGGCAGCAAGTGCTAGACGGTTATAGCGCAGCGCACCCCCAACAGGCTGGGGAATTTGCTCGTAGAATGCGCGGCGAGCTGCCGAGCAACTGGCAACAGTCAATTCAAGCATTTGCCGAAAAAGAGCAGCAGTCGCCAGCCAATTTGGAAACGAGAAAATCTTCTCAAGCATGTATTTCAGCAATTGCAGCTGGTGTACCTGAGCTTTTTGGTGGGTCGGCAGATCTCACTGGGTCGAATAATACCCGTTGGGCTGAAGCGACCGACGATCAGCATATGAGCTATGGTGTGCGTGAGTTTGGCATGACCGCTATAAGTAATGGCATTCAATTACATGGTGGTTATCGACCCTTCACAGGTACGTTTTTGATATTTATGGAGTACGCGCGTAATGCTGTGCGATTGGCTGCCTTGATGAAGGTGCCCAATATATTCGTCTATACTCACGACTCAGTTGCCGTTGGCGAAGACGGCCCAACTCACCAGCCGGTAGAACAAATTACCAATTTGCGCACTACGCCAAATCTACATACGTGGCGTCCTTGCGATACCGTTGAGTCTGCCTTTGCCTGGCAGTCAGCGGTTGCCAGTACCGATAGTCCAAGCGCGCTGATTTTTACGCGTCAAAAGACCGCCGCTCAGGCGCGAGATAAAGCTACTTTTGATAATGTGCAAAGGGGTGGCTATGTCCTGCGAGACACCGACGGCGAGCCAGATGCCATTGTTTTAGCTACCGGTTCGGAGGTGGAATTAGCGGTTGCTGCTGCTGAATCCCTAGCCAGTTCTGATGTGAAAGTCAGAGTGGTTTCTATGCCTTGTGTGGAAGTATTCGCTGCGCAATCAGCGCAATACAAAGAGTCAGTATTGCCTAACGCAGTGCGTGCTCGTGTTGCTGTAGAAGCTGGGCACCCAGATTTCTGGCATCGTTTTGTTGGTTTAGACGGCATTGTAGTTGGCATAAGTTCTTTCGGTATGTCTGCACCAGGGCCACAAGCCATGGCTGAGTTAGGCATCACTACTGAAAACGTTGTACAGCAAATACATAATGTCATCGGTGCTACTGGCTAACGCGAACTTATTAGGCTGGTGCGCATTACTGCCAGTCAAAATTGTTAGCTGTACGCAGTAAAAATTTAGCAAGAACGAGATTAAATTACATGTATTTGCCGTTTATAAGATCCGTTACGAACGTAGATTTACGCAAACAAAAAATTCTGCTGCGCGCTGATCTCAATGTGCCGATAAAGAACGGCGTGGTCACAAGTGATGCTCGAATAGCAGCTTCTCTGGCAACAATTAAGTTCGCTCTAGAAGCGGGTGCTAGCGTTGTTGTGATGTCGCATTTGGGTCGGCCTAGTGAAGGCCAATACGCCGATGAATTTTCTTTAGCGCCTGTGGCGCAGAGACTCGGGCAATTGCTCGGACGCGATGTGCCATTGTTAGCGCAGCCTGAAGATTGCTCGTCGATAGGCTTTAGTGAAATCGGCCTGCTTGAAAACGTGAGATTTCTTGTGGGCGAAAAGAGCAACTCAGCTGAATTGAGTCAGCGCTTGGCTGATCAATGTGATGTCTTTGTTATGGATGCGTTTGGTACTGCCCACCGAGCACATGCATCTACCCATGGTGTTGCGCAGCGAGCTGCTAAGGCTTGCGCGGGGTTATTGTTAGATGCAGAGCTTAAGGCCTTTCAGCAAACGTTAAGCGCGCCAAAGAAACCTATGGTGGCAATTATTGGCGGCGCTAAAGTATCTACCAAATTAGAAGTTTTAGGTTCTCTGGCAGACATTGCGGATCGCATTATTGTTGGCGGCGGTATAGCGAATACATTTATTGCTGCCGCTGGATACGCTATTGGCAAATCGCTTTATGAACCTGATTTGCTCGAGGTTGCAAAAAATATTGCCGGGCGCGTAGAAATTCCGATTCCAGTAGATGTTATGGTGGGCAAAGCATTCGATGAGGCGACGCCTGCGATTGTAAAAGCCATCGACGATGTGACTGATGATGAAATGATCATGGACATTGGCCCAATAACTGCTCGAGCCTGGGCGGAGACACTGATGGATGCTCAGACAATTATGTGGAATGGTCCACTAGGTGTATTTGAATTTGATCAATTCGGCGAGGGCACTAGGACTTTGGCTCAAGCCATTGCTGATAGCAGCGCCTACTCTATTGCTGGCGGTGGAGATACATTAGCCGCGGTGGACAAGTACGGAGTAACCGATGGGATATCCTATATCTCTACAGGTGGTGGCGCGTTTTTAGAGCTCGTTGAAGGTAACGTGTTGCCCGCTGTAGAAATGTTAGGGCGGCGATCGGCTGAAAACTGAGTATCGACTTGAGGTCGATTTAAGAAACAGCTGAGAAAGATTATAAACTGAAAGTGGGGCATTCGTGTTGAATGTCCCGAACATGAAAACGATAGATTGCGGAGAAGATTATGGCGCTTATTAGCTTACGCCAGTTACTAGACCATGCGGCAGAGAACGGCTACGGGGTTCCTGCCTTTAACGTGAATAACCTAGAGCAGATGCGCGCCATTATGGAAGGCGCTCAAGAAACTCAGAGCCCAGTGATTGTTCAGGCATCAGCCGGCGCTCGCAAGTATGCGGGGGCTAATTTCCTACGCCACTTAATGCTGGCCGCTGTTGAAGAATTTCCGGATATCCCAGTCGTTATGCATCAGGACCATGGCGCTTCTGCAGATGTTTGTCAGCGCTCAATGCAGATGGGTTTTACTTCGGTAATGATGGACGGTTCTCTTTTAGAAGATCAAAAGACGCCAGCCGAGTACGATTACAACGTTGCGGTCACTCGCAGAGTTGTGGAAATGGCACACGCCTGCGGTGTTTCTGTAGAGGGTGAGCTGGGATGTTTGGGTTCCTTAGAGTCGGGCACCGCCGGTGAAGAAGATGGTGTCGGCGCTGAAGGTATTTTAACCCTAGAGCAAATGCTCACGGATCCTGAGCAAGCTGCAGATTTTGTTGCTAAGACCGGAGTAGATGCGTTAGCTATTGCAATAGGTACTTCCCACGGCGCATATAAGTTTAGCCGTCCGCCAACAGGCGATATTCTTGCTATTGAGCGCATCAAAGCAATACATGAACGTTTGCCAAATACGCACCTGGTCATGCATGGCAGTTCGTCAGTGCCACAGGATTTGCTGGCAGAAATTAACCAATTCGGCGGAGAAATCCCTGAAACATATGGTGTGCCAGTTGAAGAAATTCAGCAGGGTATTCGTCATGGCGTCAGAAAAATAAACATAGATACCGACCTTCGGTTGGCATCCACTGCTGCCATTCGTAAGCACCTGTCGGCTAATCCTAGCGAATTTGATCCACGTAAATATTTTGCAGATTCTCAAGTCGCTATGAAAAAGATAGTCATTGATCGCAATGAGGCATTTGGTACTTCCGGCCAAGCGCCAAAGCTGCGCGTTAAGTCGCTGAAAAAAATGTATTCTTTATACGCTGCGGGTGATTTGGACCAAGTCGTTAAGTAATGATGCCTTTACCTAGCAAATTTGCGTTGATGATAAAGCGAGGGGCATTTTTTGCTGCTTAAGGCTCGTGGCCTTGGGCAATTCGATGACGCCAGCCTTATCCATGCGCTGACATTGCCGCTGCTAGATGAGCAGACTTGGTGCGCAATGGATGCCGCGCTTCTTCAAGACTACAACCAATTTTATGGTTTGCAGTTTGACGGGATAGACCACCACCTAGCACTGATAGAAAGTACTGGCGAGCGCATTACCCTCCAAGCCTTTGTGCCAAACGACCGCGAAATCCGAGCATGGGCGCTGGTCTGCCATGGTTATTATGATCATGTTGGCCTGTATGGTCACTTGATCAGTGACTTATTAGAGCGAGATATCGCTGTGATGTCTTTTGATCAGCCTGGCCATGGTCTTTCAACCGGCGATCGAGCAAATATTGGTGACTTCCAGCAGTATGTAGATGTCATTCACGTAGTGCATAAGTTTGCCGCCAAGAGTGCGTCGGAAAAACCGCTGCATTGGTTTGGCCAGAGTATGGGCGGCGCCCTAGTTATGGAGTATTGGCAGCAGCAGGCTGATGCCAAGCCTACTGGTGAAGTGGTTTTGTTGGCGCCTTTGGTTCGCCCTTATGCTTGGCCAATAATGCGTTGGGTATTTGCATTGGCAAATCGTACTGTTGCAGCTCGGCCCAGAAATATGACTACCAACATGCTAAATAAAGAGTTTGTTAACCTCTTGGCTGCAGATCCTTTGCAAGCTGATGTACTTCCAGTTGCGTGGGTTCAGGCGATGATTAACTGGTTTACTCAGTTTGAAAAATCGCCACTTTCTTCATTGCCGGTGAATATTGTGCAAGGCTATGAAGATCGTACCGTGAGCTTTCGGCATAACCTAGGTTTGCTCAATAGGCATTTTAAAAACGCTGCGATTCATATCATCCCCAAGGCTCGACATCACCTGGTGAACGAAACCCCCGATATCTATGCTGAGATTTGGGCATGGTTAGAAGACACTTGTGATTGGTATAACGTTAAAAGCTGATGCTTAAGAGAAGGTAAATGTTAGACACGATTTTTTCCCAGAAGCAGATACGTACAGATGCAGAAAGCCTGCAGATTTGGGGCAAAGACTGGACCAATGGTTATCCTGTAGATCCCAGCGCGATTGTTTTTCCTGAAACCACCGAGCAAGTACAAGAGTTGGTGGCCTATGCCATTAGCGAGGATTTGAAACTTGTGCCGTCTGGTGGTAGAACCGGCTTGTCCGGTGGTGCCGTAGCAAGCAATTCAGAGGTCGTGGTTTCCTTTGATAGGATGAACAAAATTTTGGATTATTCAGCTAAAGATCGAATCGTTACTTGTGAACCAGGGTTGGTCACCGCTAATCTGCAACAATTTGCCCAGGAGCAAGGCCTATACTATCCGGTAGATTTTGCTTCTTCGGGCTCTAGTCAACTAGGCGGTAATGTGGCCACCAATGCAGGTGGCATAAAGGTTATTCGTTATGGTCTGACTAGGGATTGGGTTGCGGGCATGAAAGCGGTCACCGGTACTGGCGCACTGTTAGACTGCAATGCAGGTTTGGTGAAAAATGCCACGGGTTATGATTTTAGGCATTTGATGATCGGATCCGAAGGTACATTAGGCTTAATGTGCGAGTTGGATATGCGTTTAGCGCCAATGCCAGAACCGCAGTTGGTCATGGTGGTGGGTGTTCCCCTAGTTGTAGACCTGTTGAATATACTGCATACATTTGCCGATCAAATCACTCTGTCAGCTTTTGAATTTTTCTCAGATCTAGCGTTAACCAAGGTGCAGGCCCATAGAGATTTGCCAGCACCTTTAACAGAATCTGTGGCTTACTATGCCTTGCTTGAATTTGACCAATCATCTCTGGCGCTAGCGGAAGAAGCTTTTGCGCGATGCATGGATGCGGGTTGGCTGGTCGATGGCGTTGTAAGTCAGTCAGAAGCTCAAGCGAAATCACTTTGGCAATTGCGCGAAGGTATTTCAGAAAGCCTAGCTTCTTACACACCTTACAAAAATGACTTATCTGTGCGCGTCAGCGAGGTGCCAGGGTTTCTGGCCGATGTAGACCGCTACGTCAGTGATTCTTACCCCGAGTTTGAGGTTTGTTGGTATGGGCATATAGGTGACGGTAATTTGCACCTGAATATTTTGCGACCGGAAGACATGACTGTTGAAGAATTTTTTAAACATGGTCACGGCATGAGTCCAAAGATATTTGAAATTGTTGCCGCGCGCAGGGGCAGTATTTCAGCAGAACACGGTGTGGGTTTGTTAAAGCGTGATTTTCTTGGCTATACCCGAAGCGACGATGAAATTGCATTAATGCACGGGCTCAAAGCGCTATTTGACCCGCATCAAATTCTTAATCCAAACAAGCTGCTTGCCACCCCTTCAAATTGAGCTAAGCGGCTGTATTTGTGCTGACCCATATTTTGCAGCGTCTATACTTTTGGAGTCTCTATTCTTATGGGTTGCCTTTTTATGTAGTTTTTTGGGGCTCTATATTTTTAGGATCTCACCCGCAGTAGCGAGAAACGCAACGCCTGCACATTGTTGTGCAAATAGGCCATTACAGACGACGCCGGGGATGTTGTTAATCTCTGATTCTAACAATAAGGCATCGGTTATATTGAGTTCGTGAACATCGAGTATCCAATTGCCATTGTCGGTCACAACACCTTGGCGCCAGATGGGTTGACCGCCCAGCTGTACCAGTGCCCGTGCCACTAAGCTACGAGCCATTGGAATAACCTCAACCGGCAAAGGAAAGTTGCCGAGCTGGCTTACTAATTTGCTATGATCCGCGATGCAGACGAATTCATCAGCACTGGCAGCAACAATCTTTTCGCGCGTGAGCGCAGCGCCGCCACCTTTAATCATTTGTCTTTGAGCATTGATCTCATCTGCGCCGTCGACATACACGTCAACGCGAGGCGACGAGTTCAAATCTAAAACCTGTATGCCATGGGCTTGTAGTCGCTGGGTTGAACCCTCGCTAGAAGATACGGCGGCATCAAAGGTATGTTTGATGGTAGCTAAGGCGTCGATGAAATGATTTGTAGTGGATCCAGTGCCTACACCTACAATGCTGGTTGGCCCGAGCTTTGGCGCAATGTGTTTTAGCGCAGCTTGAGCTGCAAGTTGTTTGAGCTCGTCTTGTGAATAATTAATGTTTGGCTCCGCTATTAATTTAGTTGGCAATGAAATGGGAAAATGGTGACATGCTTGAAACTTATGTAAAGAAAATTCTCTCCTCTCGAGTATATGAACTCGCTCAAGAGACACCGTTAACGCCCGCGCCACTGCTGAGTAGGCGCCTTGGGCCACAAGTATTTTTGAAACGTGAGGACCTACAACCTGTCTACAGTTTTAAACTTCGTGGCGCCTACAATAAAATTTCTCAGTTAACCGGAGCGCAGAAAGCGGCGGGTGTGATCACCGCTTCTGCGGGTAATCATGCTCAAGGCGTGGCCATGGCCTCGAAGCATCTGGGCATTAAAGCGATTATCGTCATGGGCCGCAATACGCCCAGCATAAAAGTAAATGCGGTCAAGGATCGCGGCGCTAAAGTCATCTTACACGGTGATAATTTCGACGAGGCTGCAATCCATGCAAAAATGTTGTGTAAAGAGCAAGGCTTAACCTTTATTCCGCCCTATGACGACGCCGAGGTTATCGCAGGTCAAGGCACCATCGGCTTAGAAATTGTTAACCAACACAATGGCCCGATTGACGCGATTTTTATTCCTGTGGGCGGCGGCGGTCTGCTTGCCGGCGTAGCCGCGTACGTAAAACATTTGCATCCTAAGACACGCATTATTGGTGTTGAAGTTGAAGGCTCTAACTGTATGGATGCGGCGCTTCGTGCGGGTAAGCGGGTTAAGTTGCCGTTAGAAACTTTAGATCTATTTGCGGATGGCGTTAGTGTGGCCCAAGCAGGGTTGCTGCCGTTCAAAATTGCCAAAAAGTACGTAGATGAAATTGTCGTAGTCAATGTAGATGAAATCTGCGCTGCCATTAAAGACGTTTTTGAAGACACGCGTGGAGTTTCAGAACCTGCTGGTGCGCTGGCTATCGCTGGCATGAAACGCTACTTGGTTGATCACCCCGGCTTGGCCTCTGTTGTGGCCATTGTCAGCGGCGCCAATGTAAATTTTGATCGGCTACGACATATCTCTGAACGAGCAGAAATAGGTGAGGCTCGTGAAGCGGTGTTGGCAGTAACCATTGATGAAACTCAAGGCAGCTTTTTAAAGTTTTGTCGCGCTCTGGGTAAACGTTCTATTACTGAGTTTAACTATCGTTATGCAGATACCAGCGGCGCACATATCTACGTGGGGCTTGGGGTTGCGTCAAAAGAAGACCGGCTCGATGTTGTAGAAAATTTGCAATCTAAAGATTATCAAGTATTCGACATGACCGATAACGAAGCTGCGAAAATGCATGTGCGGCATATGGTTGGCGGTCGCCGGATGCAAGGCAGTTCCGAGCTGTTGTATCGCTTTGAATTTCCGGAGCGCCTTGGCGCTTTGTTACAGTTCCTCGCCGGATTGGGCGCTGATTGGAATATTACGCTTTTCCATTACCGTAACCATGGTGCTGCCTGGGGCCGAGTATTGGTAGGATTTGACGCCAAATCTAGTGACAGCAAAAAGCTCCAGAAATACCTGCAGCGCATTGGCTATCGTTTTTGGCCAGAGCAAGACAATCCAGCGTATAAGCTATTTCTTGGGTAGATCACTGTAGATCGAATGACTATTGCTGGGGAAATTTCAGCCACTCTTCCTCGAAGACAAGTTTTGTAGTGTCAGTGATATGGTCGATATAAAGTCGCCCGTCCAAATGGTCAAACTCATGCTGCACGACGGTGGCTAAAAACCCCTTAAGCTCTAGCTCCGCAGGCTGGCCTTGTAAGTTAGTGTGGCGAACCACCACATGCTGTGGGCGTTCAACGAAGCCCCTTAAGCCTGGTACCGAAAGACATCCTTCCCAATAACCGGCAACTTCAGGGTTGACTATTTCAATGACAGGGTTGAAGAACACGGTCAGTGGAATTGCCTCAATTTCGCCATATCGGCTTGGACCGCCGGGTACTTCAATAATCGCCAGTCGAAGCGGTTCATCAATTTGCGGCGCGGCTAAACCAACTCCACCGTAGTCCCTTAAAGTATCCGTCATATCCACTAAAAGCCGGTGCATTTCATCGCTGCCAATAAAGTCTTCAGGGACATTGCCGGCAGGTATGCGCAAAGAGGGGTGTCCCATACGGATGATTTTTCTGATTGCCATAGCTATTCCCTAAATATTGCCAAGCTATCCATAATTTGTGAAGGCTGCTGAGCATTATTGTTAAGCATTATTGCGGAGGATAATGTGCCTATTTAACTTTTATCTCGTGCATAAATTTAACTCATATGACTCCAGCAAATTCAGTAATGCCAGATTCGGTAACCACTGCATTTAGCCCAACATCCCAATTAGATTTTTCTAGGGTCTCCGAGCTTTGTTGGGCGTCAAAACTAATGCCAAGCAAATAGGGTCTATTGCGTTCGTTTGCAAAAAAGCGATCATAATAGCCACCGCCCATACCCAGCCGAGTGCCGAAATTATCGAAGGCAACCAGTGGTAGCAAAACACAATCTAGATTTGCGGCGGATATTTGTTCACAGGTTTCCGGGTGCGCGAGGGTTCTCAGGCCATAAGGACCAACTGTGGTCTGGGTATTGTTGCCGTAGCGGTGGAAGCGCATTCGTCCTCTTCGCGCTTTGTTGTCCGCCGCCGTGTCAACTTCTCTGGTGTCTGTGTTTTCGATAACCGGAACAAAAATTTTGTTCCCAATCTGCTTCCACGCCTCAGCAATCCAAGCGTCCAGTGAAGCTTCATGTGCGCTATTAAGGTAGGCGGCGATGCGCCTAAGTGGTTTTTGCCTAGGGTTCGCTGTATTTTGCTGAAAAAATATTTGCAGGTGTTTGCAGATGGCCGCACTAGCGTCGGTCTTTGCTTGGGTTGGCAGATGATTTCTGATGTCGCGAAACTTCTTGCGCAGCTGCCGTCTGGGGTTCGGAGAAATTTTCGTCATGATAAGGGTCTAGTGATGACTAGAGACAGTTATAAAGTGTTCCCGGAAATGCCGCTGTTGGTTTGCCCTGAACCGTCGAAGCTCAAGGCGGAGAATCAAGCAAAATCTAAGGCGGCCCATAAGGTTGGGTATGCACACCGACTCTGCGGAGAAACTCCTGACGTATATTTAACGGCTCAAGGACTCGACCACTCGCAAACATCCCAGGAACGAACTCAGTATAACGATTTTGCGCCTTAGGCAAACAGTGAACTTCGCTTATATTTTAACTAAATCAAAGACATTCAGTAATAGTCGGCTTGGAATGTTGGTTCAGAAGGTGTAAGGCAAGCGCTGCTGCAAATGGCCAGGGCACCTCAAGAGCAAATAAATAATTAACGCTTTGGCAATTGGGGGGGGGGCGACAAAACGGCTGAAGCGAAGAGTCTTTAGGCGCGTTAATGGGCGTAGAGGTGCCCTGGGAGTTCGCATCTAGATCTAGACCTACTCCTAAATTTGGGGCTTAACGTTAATCCACACTTGGCACTGCGTTGGCAATTTTTTCGTTCAGCATCCTCACGCGCCTGTTAGTTACTTCTTGATCAGAACTAGCACTTTTACTGCCCGTTAACAAATCATTGGCTATATTCAATGCCGCCATGACTGCCACTCGGTCAACGCCCACCACTTTGCCAGTGGAGCGAATTTCCACCATCTGCTCGTTTAGATAGCTAGCGGAACGCTTCAGCGCTTCTTCTTCATCTGCGGGGCAAGAAATTTGGTATTCCTTGTCCATAATTTTGATGCTTAGGGTTGTGACGTCATTACTCATGGATTATCGGGCCTTAGGCTAGTTGTAGTGCCGCATTGTTCTTTTCATGTTTAACAAAATACTTATCGTTACTTTAGTCTTTCTCAAGAGCCTTAAGCCTGCCAATCATTGACTCGACACGGTTCTTTGCGAGTTCGTTTTTTTCAATAAGCTTGGCTCGTTCAATAGTCCAATTGCTTTGCTGTGTCTTCAATGCTTTGTTCTCGTTGCCCAATAAATGAACCAGAGCAATAAGATTGTCGACCTGTCTTTCTAGACGGTTAAGTTCTTCATTTGGATATAGTGGATCTGTCATGACGGGCAACTGGCAATTAGGCTTAGAGTAGGGGATAGTTTGCGCCGTTTATAATCTTTTGTGTAGCCCTACTCACCGTGACAGACCTATTGATAAAAGCAGAACTCGCATCCACCGCCCTCGTGCCGGCAGAATTGCATGGCATGGTCTGTGGTATGGCCGTAAATGGCATGCCTGAGTTCGTTGTAGCCGATCTAGTTGCCCTTGGTGGCCCAGATACCCTTACCGATGAAGGTGCTTTGGGCGCCTTCATTACAGAAGCGTTGGATCAACTTTATGACCAAGACATGTCATTTATGCCGCTAATTCCCGATGATGACGAATCGTTATCCACGCGAGTGGAAGGCATTGTTGAATGGACTGGTGGATTTTTGGCTGGTTTTGCGGCAGGACTAAATACTGCACGTGACGAATTGCCCATAGATGTGCAAGAAATTGTTCGCGACTTCGCGGGTATTTCTGGCATGGACCCGGCAGATTATGCAAACGAAGAACGCTTTGATGCCGAAGACATTGAGGAGAGCGAAGCTTCTCTTATGGAAATCCACGAGTACATTCGCGTCAGTGTCGTATTGATCATGGCATTAATGGATGAGCATCAAGCTCAGCAAGCAGCTGATTGAGCGTGGTCTCGATCAGTTCGAGTGAATATGCGCGTCGCCGCCGACGGCTAATGAATGAAATGGAGCCCGGCTCTATTGCCGTAATTCCTGGAGCAACGCTGCAACGTCGCAATCGAGATATTTTTTACCCCTTCCGACAAGACAGTGATTTTTATTACTTAACAGGGTTTTGCGAGCCTGATGCACTCCTAGTTTTAGTCCCTCTGCGAGAACAGGGCGAAACAATATTATTTTGCCGAGAAAGAGATCCAAAGTTAGAGCAGCGAGACGGCGCAATTCTGGGGCCAGAAGCAGCGGTAGCGAGCATTGGTGTGGATGACGCTTTTCCAGTGGCAGATGAGGATGAAATTTTGCCAGGCTTGCTTGAAGGCCGCCGTCGCATTTATATGACTATGGGTGAAGATACAGCATTCGACGCTAGGATATTAAGTTATGTGGCGCATATTCGCGGCAGAGAGGCTGGCGGTACTCAACCTCCGGGCGAGTTTGTTTCGCTTAAGCATTTGTTGCACGAGCATCGTATTTATAAGTCTGCTGCAGAAATTGAAATCATGCGCCAAGCAGTAGAGATCAGTGCCAACGCCCACGTGCGCGCCATGCAGGCGGTTCGGCCAGGCATGTTTGAGAGCGAACTTGAAGCAGAACTAGTTTACGAATTTATGCGCAGCGGCGCGGTGTCCTCAGCTTATCCGTCCATTGTTGGTGGTGGCGCCAATGCCTGTGTTTTGCACTATATAAATAATAACTGCGCGCTCAACGCAGGCGAGTTGGTTCTGATTGATGCAGGGTGCGAGTATCAGCACTATGCCGGGGACATTACTCGAACGTTCCCAATCAATGGTCTTTATTCCGCTGCGCAAAAAGAAATTTATAACGTCGTACTTGCCGCGAATTTGGCTGCAATTGGAATGTGCCGTCCTGGCGAGCATTTTAACGCACCACATGAAGCCGCGGTGCAAGTCATGGTAGCAGGACTGATAGACCTTGGCATTCTTCATGGTAATGCCGATGAGCTCATTGCAGACGGCAGCTATCTAGTTTTTTGCCCGCATAAGAGTTCGCATTGGTTGGGCATTGATGTCCACGACGTGGGCGACTACCGCTTTCATGATGAGTGGCGTCCTTTGGAGCCCGGTATGGTGCTCACCATAGAGCCAGGAGTTTACATCCCACAGAACGCCCAGAACGAAAATGTACCTGAACAATATTGGGGTATGGGTATTCGTATTGAGGACGATGTTTTGATTACTAATAATGGTTGTGATGTGCTCAGCAAATCTGTTGCAAAAGAGATTGATGCTATTGAAAAATTGATGCAATTTTCGTGATCAACCCTCCTGCCCCATCAGCTCAGATTCATTTAGCGGTTGTTGGCGCCGGACCCGTGGGCGCCACGGCGGCTTTGTTGCTGGCCAAGCAAGGTTACAAAGTGACTCTGATTGATCGGCAAGAGCCTCAGCCAGGACCTGTGGGTTTAGGTATGGATATTCGCAATGTGGCGCTTTCTCCTGCGTCCGCAGAACTTTTAAAAGGTGTTGATGTTTGGCCGCATGAGTTCGCTGCTGCCTACGACACCATGAAAATTTGGGAGCAGTGGGGCACTAATGATCTGCACTTCAACGCTGCTGATGTCGGTCAGCCGACCCTTGGCTGGATTGTGCAGGTAGCGCCTTTGTTGGCCGGACTCTGGCAACAGATACGCGCACAGGCCGAGCAAATTAATGTGCTTTTGGGTCAAGTGCAAAGTATTGAGACTCCCTCGCTTAAAGGTCAGCTGAAAAGCCAGTTGAAAGGTCCGCCAAGCGAAAAAGTTGAATTAGTCATTCAGCAGCAAGGTGACTTACAGCGGGTAGCAGTGGATTTAGTCATAGCCGCCGATGGCGCGGAGTCTGTCGTGCGCAAATCATTAGGCGTGCCAGCCATGCTAATACCCACAGGGCAAATGGCGCTAACCACAATAGTGCAGACCGAAAATGGTCATGAAAATACGGCGTGGCAAAGATTTTTAGTGGACGGGCCGCTGGCACTATTGCCGGCCAATGATGTTAATTTATGTTCGGTAGTGTGGTCGCAATCTGAGGCCACTTGCCAGCGCCGCTTAGCGCTCAGCGACGAGGCCTTTTGCCGCGAGCTAGAGCATGCTTTTGAAAATCGGCTGGGGAAGATTAAGGCGGTGGCCCAGCGCGAAGCATTTCCTTTGCGCCAGCAGTTAGCTGAAACAGCTATGCCTCACCCCAGAATAGTGCTTATTGGCGATGCTCTAAGAGTAGTGCATCCGCTGGCCGGCCTTGGCGTTAATTTAGGCTTTGAGGATATTGCAGCGCTGTTGAAAATAATTCAAGCCAATGCGCACTTTATTTTCGACAACCCGAATACCGGGTTGAATAAATTTGCACGACAGCGGCACTTGCGCTCAGAATCTATGCTCAGAGCATTGGACGGCTTAAAGCGGCTCTATGCACAAGATAAGCCTGCAATCAGTTGGCTGCGTAACGCAGGTGTAGGTATCCTCAATAATCAGTTATGGCTTAAGCGCCAACTGATGCGCGAAGCAATGGGGCTGAGTTCCCAACCCTGAAGAAATGCTCTGAACGAAAAGCTCCGAGACCAAAGTGCTGAAAGAATAGTTTGGGCCAAAATCTGAGTTCGAAAAAATCAGAATCCTGACAACCAAATAGTATTTTCCAATTATTAATCTGTAACCAATAGTAGAAGAGACACGCAATGACAGAAAAAACGCCCCTATACGATTCACATTTAGCTGCCGGTGGACGCATGGTTGATTTTGCTGGTTGGATTATGCCGGTGAATTATGGCTCCCAGATTGAAGAGCACTCAGCGGTGCGGCGTGATGCCGGTATGTTCGATGTGTCGCACATGACAATTATCGATATCGAAGGTCCAGATGCAGAAGATTTTCTACGCTCAATAATTGCTAACGACGTAGCTTCATTGCTGGTTAATCAAGCCCTTTACAGTGCGCTGCTTAACGAGCAAGGCGGCATAAAAGACGACCTGATTGTTTATCGTTTGGAAAATAGTTTTCGTTGCGTAGTTAATGCCTCTACCCGGCAAAAGGTTTTAGAGTGGTTTGCTGTGCATACCTATACCAATATGACTTTTACCCACAAGTCGCAAATTATGCTGGCGGTGCAGGGCCCTAAAGCAATTCAACGGCTATCTGAAGTCGCCGATATTCCCCAGTTAAGCGAACTCAAGCCTTTTTACGCTTTAGCTTTTGGTGATTGGTTGATTGGGAGAACCGGTTACACCGGCGAGGATGGCGTGGAAGTCATGCTTCCTATACAGCAAGGAATACAACTCTGGCAGCAATTGCTTGACGTTGGCGTTGCGCCCGCTGGCTTGGGCGCCCGAGATACTCTGCGTTTAGAGGCAGGCCTCAATTTATACGGTCAGGATATGGACGAGACTACTTCACCGTTGGCCAGCAATATTAGTTGGACCGTTGCGTGGAACCCGCCAGAGCGAGATTTTATTGGCCGCTCAGCATTAGAGGCCCAGCGCGGTAATGTCGGTGAAAAGTTAGTCGGCCTAGTGTTAGAAGATAAAGGCATTTTGCGCCACGACCAGAAAGTCATTACAAATGCAGGTAACGGCATTATCACCAGCGGCACTTATTCCCCCAGTCTTGAATACAGCATTGGCCTGGCACGGGTGCCAGCTGATGCGACCGGTGATTGCCAGGTGGATATTCGCGGCAAGATGAAAAAAGCGCGTTTGATCAAACCGCCGTTTGTGCGCAAAGGCAAAGATCTGATAGCGAAGAAGATGCTCTGAAGGCAGCAATTTTGGTCAAAGTTGAGCTAAGGCTTTAAGCATGCTCGCAGAAAGATTGAAGAAAAAGCTTTTGTAAAACAAATAAAGGTAGGCGAGCAATTGCTAAAACGGGCAAAATGTCCTCTGCAAAATAGATCAGGCGAAAGAAGAGTTAGCTCTGCCGTCAAAAATGTTGAAGGCACCAGATCTTAGCGCGATCAGAAAAATTCATATGTTCCTTACAGTCAGAGAAAAGGTGTAGCTCCATGAGTGAAATCCCCAATGAAATGAAATATGCACCAACTCACGAGTGGGCACGTCTTGAAGAAGATGGCACCGTCACTGTGGGTATTAGTGATCATGCTCAAAAAGCATTGGGCGACGTGGTCTTTGTAGAGATGCCTGAACTTGGTTTGACCATTTCTGAAGGGGAAGAAGCTGGCGTTGTCGAATCTGTGAAAGCTGCATCTGACATCTACTCGCCAATTCGCGGTGAAGTCATCGAAGTCAATGCAAAGCTAGATGACGCGCCGGAAAAAGTGAATGAAGACCCCTATGGTGAGGGTTGGTTTTTCAAGCTCCAGCCGCAGGATCTTGCTGACCTTGATGAACTTTTAGATGCGGAAGCCTATGCAGAAGTGTGTGACGCAGAAGATCACTAGAAGCATATAAGAAAACACAAACCTTGATTCAGTCGGCAGCATTTGCAGCTGACCGAAACTGTAATTTTCCGGAGAGTTAAATGCCTTTTATCCCCCATACCCAGGCGGATGTTGATGACATGTTGGTAGAAATTGGTGTTCCAGATATCGATTCTTTGTTCGATGAAATACCCATCGAGCTGACCAGCGACAGGTTAGATCATGTGCCGGAAGGCATGAGTGAGCTGGCGATGTTGCAACACATGGCTGAGCGCGCTGAGCAAGATCAAGGCTATACGTGCTTTCTCGGTGGTGGCAGCTATGACCATCACATTCCCTCGGCGGTTTGGGATCTAACTACCCGTGGCGAATTCATGACTGCGTATACGCCCTATCAGGCCGAAGCAAGCCAGGGCACACTGCAGCTGATTTATGAATATCAGTCCATGATGGTTGCTTTAACCGGTATGGACGTGTCTAACGCCTCGGTTTATGACGGCGCCAGTGGCCTTGCTGAAGCGGTATTGATGGCAATACGTGCAAACAAGAAAAACAAATCTGGTCGAGTTTTAATCGCCCAGACAGTGCACCCGCACTACACCCAAACCACGCGCAATATTGTGCAAAATCAAAACGTCATTATAGAAGCTCTGCCCTTGGGTGAGGGTGGCGTTCTAGATTTGTCTGCACTCGCTGCAGCCGCAGCAGATGGTAATGCGCCAGGTGCCCTTGTCATTCAGCAGCCCAACTTTTTTGGCCGCATGGAAGATGTCGATGCGCTGGCCAATTGGGCCCATGAGCAAAATACTTTAGTTATTGCAGTGGTCAATCCTATGTCCTTAGGCGTGCTCAAGCCGCCAAGTGAATGGGGCGAGCATGGAGCAGATATTGTTTGCGGTGACGGGCAACCCTTCGGCGTACCTATGGCCTCTGGCGGACCTTCATTTGGATTTATTTGTTCACGTAAAGAGTACATGCGTCAATTACCAGGACGGATTATTGGTAAGACCGAAGATTTAGATGGGCGTACCGGTTACACATTAACCCTGCAAGCGCGTGAGCAGCATATTCGCCGTGGCAAAGCGACATCAAATATTTGTACTAATCAGGGGCTTTTGGTCACTGCGGGTACTATTTATATGAGCTTAATGGGACCTCAAGGTATTCGCGAAACTGCGCTTACCTGTCACCGCCGTGCTGTGGAATTGCAGCAACGACTGCTGCAAATTGACGGGGTGGAAGAGTTCTTCACAGGACCGTTCTTCCATGAGTTTGCCCTGCGCTTACCTGTGCTGGCAGTTACGGTTGTTAACGCCATGATGGTGGAAGGCGTTTTGCCTGGCCTGGTACTTTCAGACTTCAGCGATGGCAACCTTGAGCACGCTGAACATGGCTTGTTGGTCGCAGTCACAGAAAAACGTACAAATGCTGAAATAGAAAAATACGTCGCACTTTTGACTCAAGTTTTGCAACAAAACACCTCGTTAAATAGCGCACAAGCAGGGAGCTGATCAAATGCTAAATATGGATCCAACAAATAAGGCCGATCAGGGCAAAACAATATTCCAGCGCAGTGCCTCAGGGCGACGTGCTATGGCGCAAAGAGTAGATGGGACTAAGGACACTGACTTAGCAGATATTCCGCAGAGTTTCTTGCGTGAGCAGCCGCCGCAGTTGCCAGAAGTTTCTGAACTGCAGGTGGTAAGACACTTTACCAATTTGTCTCAGCAGAATTTCTCCATCGACACTCAGTTCTATCCGCTGGGTTCTTGCACCATGAAATACAATCCTCGCGGCGCGCATAAAGCCGCCAGCATGCCTGGGTTTTTGGGCCGTCATCCTTTGGCGCCTGAAGCGGCCAGCCAAGGTCACCTAGCTTGCATGTTTGACTTGCAGGAAATTTTGAAAGACGTCACCGGGATGAAGGGTGTATCTCTTGCACCAATGGCTGGCGCTCAGGGAGAATTTGCGGGCGTTGCCATGATTCGTGCCTATCACGAGACGCGCGGCGATGATGCGCGCACAGAAATTATTGTGCCTATCGCGGCCCACGGTACTAATCCTGCTACCGCGGTAATGTGTGGCTACAAGGTCACTGAAGTGCCAGTGAATGCAGATGGTGATGTAGATCTTGCCGCGCTGAAAGAGAAAGTAGGCCCTCAGACCGCAGGTCTAATGATGACCAATCCTTCTACTTGCGGCGTATTTGAGCGCCAGATTCAAGAAATAGCCGAAACCGTGCATGGCGCTGGTGGCCTTCTTTATTATGACGGAGCTAACCTGAATGCCATTTTGGGCAAGGTTAAACCCGGTGATATGGGCTTCGATGTACTGCACATGAATCTGCATAAGACCTTTGCTACACCTCACGGCGGAGGCGGTCCTGGTGCAGGCCCAGTGGGTGTTAGCGAACGCTTACTTCCTCATCTGCCAATTCCTGTAGTGGAAAAGAACGATAATGGCTATCGCTGGATGGGTAAAGAAGACCTACCGCTGAGCATTGGTACGCTGTCTGGCTTTTCTGGTAATGCAGGAATTTTGCTTCGCGCATTAGCCTATGCGTTGCTATTGGGCCGTGAAGGCATGCATCGCGTGGGTCAATTTGCCACGTTGAATGCTAATTATATGGCTGCTCGATTCGCTAAAGCTGGTTTCCAACTGGCTTATCCAGAAAGACGCGCAACCCATGAGTTTATTTTGACTTTCCAAAAGGAAGCAAAAACTCTTGGTGTTAATGCCATGGATATTGCCAAGCGGTTATTAGATTACGGTGTGCACTCGCCAACAACTTACTTTCCGCTGTTAGTGCCTGAGTGCTTTCTTGTGGAACCTACAGAAACAGAAAGTAAGGAAGAGTTAGACGCCTTTGTGGAGGCGCTGATTAAAGTTAAGATGGAAGCTGAAGCGGATCAGGAGTTTGTCAAACTGGCGCCGTATACGACACCAGTTAGAAGGCTAGATGACGTTAAAGCGGCGCGTGAGCTTGACCTTGCTTGGTACGCTAGCCGATCTTCCTAGGATACTAATATGTGGCCTTGTGCAGTGGCAGCAATTAGCCTGCCACTGCTTAGGCCGCACATCTTAAGCCTCGATGATTGTCGGGCTACTCAGCCACTTACTTTAAAGACTTAGCTAACCAATGCTTTTTTGAATAGCCCTATGTCGGTTATCGGCTTAGAGCATTCTTCCCCATCATAGATAAATGCACTGACCTTGTTTTTAGTTTCCGAGCTTACAAGACCGGGTAAGTAGCTGGGAATAGTCTTAATGTCATCGAAGGGTATTGCGTAGCAGCTGCGCCATGGTGCGTAGTTATTGCTAACAACTTGCTTCCAAGCCTGCATCTCCTCAATAGGACCACGCAATACAATCTGCACAATAGACTCGGTGGAATCTTCTAGAGCGGTGATCAGTCCGTAATGACTCGACGGATACTGCTCCATAATAGCCCGCGCCCAGCGCAGGGTATTGGCTGCTACGTCGAGATATTCGTTCTTCCCAAGCAAGTTGCCGAGACGGTTTAGCGCCAAAGCTAAAGTGGCATTGCCGGGCGGTACTGACTCGTCCAGAGTCGGCTTTGGTCTGAAAATTAAACCCTCTTGGCCTTTGTGGCTGAAGAAAAAGCCGCCGTTGTCGGTGTCATAAAATCCACTGATAACAGCGTCTGCTAACGCCACTGCAAAAGCAGCGTCTTGTTCGCGCCAACGACATTGTAATAAATCTAGTAGACCCATAAGTACATTGGAGTAGTCGTCTAAAAAGCCTAACGAGCGATCGCCACTATTGCGCCAATTGGCAGTTAGCAAATGTCCGTCCCAGCATTGGGTAAAAATGAAATCGGCCAGTTCTTCTGCTGTCGTAATCCAATCTGGGCGCTGCATTACTTTGCCAGCTTCTACCAAGCCACTGATTAATAGCCCGTTCCAAGCGGTAAGAATGGTCTCGTCGGTTCTTGGCGCGCTACGCTGCTGCCTGGCGAGAAAAAGCTTCTCTTTAGCGTTGGCCAGTAACTGGTTGGCGGCGTCAACCTGCATAGATAAACGCTCAACCACAGAGCGATAAGAATCGCCGCGGTGCAGGCTCCAGTGATTATCAAGATTGGCCGGTCTATCTATGCCGTATAGGGTTTCAACCAACAAGTATTCATCCTCTTCTAGAAGTTTTTTCACCTCTTCCCTGCGCCAAAGATAGTATTTACCAACGGCAGTGTCATTGGACTGCACTAACAGCGCATCTTGTGAGGCATAAAACCCGCCACTTGTATGACGCATATCGCTCATCAACCAATTGATGGTATCGCTAATGGCATCTTGGAATAGTGGGTCTGGGCCCAGGCGCAACGCTCCGGCAAAAATTGACAGCAGTTGGGCGTTGTCACATAAAACCTTTTCAAAATAGGGCGTGCGCCACTGACGGTCTGTGGTGTAGCGAAAAAATCCGCCGCCTAGATGATCGTAAATGCCGCCTCTGGCGATTTTAGTGAGGGTGGTCATAACTACTTCTAACGCATCTTTGTCGTTATCTTTATGCCTTCTAGCAATAGACCAATGCTTAAGTAAACCCTGCAGTCTTGAGGTCATAGCAAATTTAGGGCCTTGGCCAAAACCGCCTTCGCTTTCATCAAACTGATGCGTGACCTGATCTTTTGCCAAAAAAATCAAATCAGCGTCGGGCATATTTGGATCAAGAAGAGGTGGATACATTTGTTTCACCGCCTGGGCCATTTTCGCAGCCTGGGTACGCAAATCTTCTGCCTGATCTGTGAAGGCTTGGTGCAGGCGCATTAAAAGGTTAGCAAACCCTGGCATGGTGCTGGTGGCGTCTTTGGAAAAGTACGAGCCGCCAAAAAATGGTGTCAGATTCTGTGGATCTATAATTACCGTTAACGGCCAACCGCCGCTACCTTTGTTCAAAAGCTGCAATGCGCTTTGATAAATCTTGTCTAGGTCTGGCCGCTCCTCGCGGTCGACCTTAATATTTATAAAGTGCTTGTTCATAATTTTTGCTGTAGCCGGATCCGCAAAGGACTCTCTAGCCATCAGCTCACACCACGGATTAGTGGCATAACCAATAGAAAGTAAAATGGGTTTGTTCTGTTCTTTGGCAAAAGCTAGGGCGTCCTCTCTCCACGGGTACCAATTCACTGGCTGCGATTGATGGTCTAGTAAGTAGAGGCTGGTTTCGCCACTGAGATGGTTAGGCATAGGTTGCAAATTCGGCTTAAAAGAGAATTTTCGCATGATTTTCTGTGCAACGGTCGAATAGATCGCAGATTCGGCAGCATTTGCTCAATCCGAGCAAATAGAAGAGTGCGGGTTGCAACCAGTGTCCCGTGTAGTTGTCTGACATGGCTATCGGAGATGATTGTCGACTATTGCTATCAGGTTTAGTTGCTAAGTATAGATTGGCGACTTAGAGCCACGGTTATGCAGTGCGGCTAGATTTTTTTTCAATATTCCCCTTTGACATTTCTACTTCATATTTTAGGGTATGGTGGTGTAAACCCTATGACCGCTTCACGAGGCAAATGATGTTAGATCAAGAAGGGTACAGGCCCAATGTGGGGATCGTACTCATTCAACCGAATCTGCTTAAGCTGCAGGCTGCTGATCCAGGTGCGGAAAAAAAAACTACCGTGGGCAAGGGCGAGATATCTTCTGATAAAGTGTTTTGGGCTCGTCGCGTTGGCGGTCATAACGCATGGCAATTTCCTCAAGGCGGCATTAACGATGGCGAAACAGCAGAAGCTGCGGTTATGCGTGAGCTACACGAGGAAATTGGCGTTGCAAAGTTTGCAGTAAAGGTACTCGGCCAAACCAGTGGCTGGTTAAAATATGATTTGCCAATGCACATGCGCCGCAATAACTCGACCCCGGGCTTTGTCGGACAAAAACAAAAATGGTTTCTGTTAGAAATGCTTGAGCGTGAAACTCCAGTGCAAATGGATATCACTGACAAGCCAGAGTTCGATGCTTTTCAGTGGGTGAGCTACTACTACCCCATCTCCCAGGTAGTGGATTTTAAACGCGAAGTTTATCGCAGCGCTCTTGTTGAACTCGCCCAATACTTGCCGGGCAATCGATAAGTCGTGCTGGCTACGTTACGAAAAATTGTTCAGGACGTTACCCAAGAGGCTAACTTTGCAGCATCTGTTCAATTGTTGGTTTCCAGCGTGCGAAGTGCCTTAGGCACCGAAGTGTGCTCCATATATTTAGTTAACGCAGACCGCGGAGGCTATGTTTTAGCCGCCACTCAAGGTCTGAATCAAGGTCAAACTGGCCAGACGGTGTTGTCGAGATCCCAGGGTTTGGTCGGCTTAGTAGGAACTCGTGCGGAACCCCTCAATTTAGATGCAGCCCCTAGTCACCCAAGTTTCCATTACGTACCAGAAATTGGCGAAGAACCGTTTAATTCATTCTTGGGTGTGCCCATCATGCACCAAGGGCGAGTGCTTGGTGTTCTCGTGGTGCAGCAACGCGACCCTCGCCGTTTTGACGAATCTGAAGAAGCCTTTCTAGTCACGCTATCAGCTCAATTAGCCTCAGTGGTGGCCCATGCCGAAGCAATTGGCAGTCATTATCTCAGTGGTGCGCAGCGCGACATAATTGACGGCGGTAGTTTTCGCGGTTTTCCCGGTGCACCAGGCATTGGTATTGGCAACGGAGTTGTTATTCATCCGGTAGCCGATCTAAATGCGGTGCCTTTGCGACCGGCAGCAGATATTACAGTCGAATTGACCCTGCTAGACCGCGCCTTGGAAGCCGTGCGTAACGATATCCGCACTATCATTCAAGATTTTCAGGCGAGTTTGCCCCAAGAAGAATTAGCATTGTTCGACGCCTACCTGCATATGTTGGATGACAACGCATTGGCTGGGGACATAAGAGAAAAAGTACGCTTAGGCCAATGGGCTCAGGGCGCCTTAAAATTGGTTATCCGCGAGCATGTTAATCGCTTCGACGAGATGGAAGACTCTTACCTGCGTGAACGGGGCAGCGATGTTAAAGATCTAGGTGTCAGAGTGCTGGCCTATCTTCAGCGTATTCGCGAAAAGAAAACACAGTTTCCCAAGAACACGGTACTTGTCGGTGAAGAGGTAACACCTTCTATGTTAGCGAACATTCCAGCGGATCTTTTGTGTGGAGTTATTTCTGTGCAAGGTTCCGGTAATTCCCACGTTGCCATATTAGCGCGGGCTATGGGTATCCCAGCAGTTATGGGGGCGGTGGATATTCCAGCCTATGACCTAGAAGGCGTTAAGCTCATTGTCGATGGGCATTACGGCGAAATATTTACCAACCCAAGTCAGCAGCGCATTGAAGAAAGTGAATCGCTCATTGATCAAGAGCGAATGTTTGAAGAGGAGCTCGTTGAGCTCAAAGAATTACCCTGCATTACTCAAGACGGTTGGCGGGTGCAATTGTGGGTAAATATTGGTCTGAGCGGCGACATTACACGTTCGCTAGATCGTGGCGCAGAGGGCATTGGTCTATTCCGCACAGAAATACCCTTTATGTCCCAAGACAGATTTCCAACTGAAGCAGAGCAGCGTGCATTATACAGAGAACACATGGAGGCCTTTGAGCCGCGCCCTGTGACCATGCGCACGTTAGATATCGGTGGTGATAAGGCGTTGTCTTATTTTCCTATTCAGGAAGAAAATCCATTCCTAGGTTGGCGTGGCATTCGCGTCACGTTAGATCACCCAGAAATTTTCCTTGTGCAAATTCGCGCCATGATTAAGGCCAACGCCGGCTTGCTTGGTGATCTGCGTATTATGCTGCCAATGATCTCAAGCTTGTCAGAACTGCGCTCGGCGAAAGTGCTGATAAATCAGGCCTATGCCGAAGTCATTGAAGAGGGCATTAAAGTAAAACCGCCCCAAGTTGGCGTTTTGATTGAAGTGCCTGCGGCGGTTTACCAGGCACGCTTGCTTGCAAAAGAAGCGGACTTTATCGCGGTGGGCTCCAACGACCTAACGCAATATATGTTGGCGGTAGATCGTAATAATCCGCGCGTTGCGGACCTATATAAAGAAGTGCATCCAGCAGTTTTGAGCGCACTACGAGAGGTCGCCAGAGCCGTTCACGCCGAAGAGAAGCCGTTAGGCATTTGTGGCGAGTTGGCTGGAACGCCAACTGGCGCGGTGCTGCTTATGGCAATGGGTTATCACGTACTTTCTATGAACGCCACGCACTTGCTGAAAGTGAAGTGGGTTATTCGCAATATTAAACGTAGTGATTCCCGGCGTATTCTAGCCCGGGTACTACGCATGGATACGGCTGAGGAAGTGGAAGACTATGTGCAACAGCAATTGGTTAACGCAGGTCTGGGTAAGGTTGTGAGATCAAAGAAACCCAGTGGTCGGCTGCCTCACCGGGTTTAACTTTTCTCTGCAACTCTGACCTTGAGCTTTACAACGCTTTGGACAACCCACCGTCCATATTTATCGCGCAGCCGGTGATGTAGGAAGCGCGATCACTGGCCAAGAACAGTGCAAGGTCTGCGGCTTCTTCCGCCTTACCCATTCTGCCCATAGGCAAACCCTTGCCTGCCTTTGCAATGAAATCTTCAAGGCTTACGTTGCTGTCGCTGGTTTCATGGCGGCGGCGGATTTGATCGCTTTCAATAAATCCGATCAGCATTGCATTAACTAAAATATTGTCTGCCGCGCCTTCGGCGCTCAAAACTTTGGTGAGCGCCATGCCGGCCGCCCTAGAAATTGACGTGGGCGCTGTACCTGCGTCAGGTAGCTTGGCGTAGACGTTGAGTAGGTTGATCACCCGGCCCCACTGCTGCGCAGCCATATTTGGCCACACCAGTCGGGTGAGCCTTACTGCAGCCATAAGTTTCAGATCAAGGTCTGCTTGCCACTCGTCGTCGGTAATTTTGGTGAACGGTTTTGCCGCTGACTGTCCGGCGTTGTTAACCAGAATGTCGATATTGCCAAGTTTTTCTACCACCGCCTTGTGGGTGGTAATAATTGCTTTTGGATCTGTCACATCGCAGACGAAGCTGGCAATAGCACAGTTGGCTTTGGCGTCATCAGTCACTGACATAGCCTGTATTTCGGCTTCAGCCGTACTTAGGGCCTCTGCGTCTCTTGCCAAGATAGCCACTTTCGCGCCCGCGAGATAATAGGCTTTGGCCATTGCCAGCCCAAGGCCTTTGCTGCCTCCGGTGATCAGTGCTACCCGTCCATTCAATGATGTGTCCATTGTGTTCCCCTGCTTTGCCTAAGTAACAAAAGTAACGACGTTACCTAAGACGGTTTTGGATAAAATGTTATTTGCCAGTTTTGCATTTGTGTCGGTGAACTGGCGTGCTAGCGCTCAAACTCAAACTGCACCAGTCCCGTGGCTACGCCGCCCGCTGCATAACTTTGTTCCGCAAAAGTAATTTGCTCTTTGGTTAAAATAAAAGCAGTACACGCTCGGGTTCCATATTCGCCGCCAACAATAAAGCAGGGGGCCAATCTGCGTTCATGCTCTATGGGTTGCCCGCGTTGGGGCAGTGCAGTGTCATCTGGCTGCTGGCGGTTATTCAACATTGTTAGTAGATCTGCGGGGGCGAAGTCTTGTTCTACCGTTGCTTCGAGGTTTTGCGAGCCAGTAACGCATTTCGGCCAGCTAGCGCCCAACTCTGCGTTGCTTAAAGCGTAATAGCCTGGCGCCAGTACTTGGGTAGAGTCGCAACCTGCTACTTCAATATTAGAGGTATAGACCAGTTCATTACCGTCGAATAAAAATAGGTTGTAGCCAGCGTATTCGTCGCCGGGTAACCCTTGGGCGTATTCCAGCGCGCTCATGTCGCCGACTAAAAAGTCATGTACCAGACTGCCACGAGACCTTGCTATAGGTGCTTCGCCGCCTTGGTTGAAGTTGGTCAGGCCTGCGAACTTGCCCGATTGAGTGCAACCCAACCAAGTGCCGCCCGCCACTAAATCTTTGCCCGCTAGTAGTTCTGGGTATTGTGGCCAAAACTCTGCCGCTGCACTGGCGCGTTGATGAAACTCGTCTCTGTTCGCAGCAACCACTAGTGGGCGGTCTGAATTAGGCTGGTAGCCCACTAAAATTAAGCACATATATCTTTACTAGCAAAAGGCGAATTATAGCAGCACTTTGCGTTATTCTGCGCTCTACTGTGGCCAACGAGCGATTCGGAGCAATATGCATTACCCCATTATCGATCCAATTATTTTCTCCATAGGACCCATCGCACTGCGTTGGTATGGCCTCATGTATTTGCTTGGTTTTGCTGCCGTTTATTGGCTAGGCACTCGACGTATGCGTACCCACCCGGGTGGGTGGGACAGCGAACAAATTTCCGATCTGGTTTTTTATGGCGCCCTAGGCGCACTACTAGGTGGTCGCGTGGGTTACGTCATTTTTTACAATTTTAGTAATTTCTTGGCCGATCCGCTTTATCTGTTCAGAGTCTGGGAAGGTGGCATGTCTTTTCATGGCGGCTTTTTGGGCGTCTTGGTGGCCTTGCTGCTGTTTGCATTCAAGACTAATCGGCATTTTCTGCAAGTGACCGACTTTATTGCGCCTTTAAGCCCCATTGGTTTGGGCCTAGGCCGAATGGGTAACTTCATTAACATGGAGTTGCCGGGCAGGGTCACCGACAGCGCTTTCGGTATTGTCTTTCATTGTGATGCGGTGCGGGGCCTAAGTGCCTTATGTCTAGGTTCTTGGGAGAGTGTCGCGCGGCATCCGTCCTCGCTATATCAAGCGTTTACCGAAGGACTATTGCTCTTTTGCCTGCTCTGGTTTGTGTCAATCAAGCCCAGGCCTATGGGGCAAATCTCCGGCTTGTTTCTAGTGGGTTATGGCTCGTTTAGATTTATCACCGAGTTTTTCCGTTCGCCAGATTCGCACATTGGTTTTGTTTTTCTCGACGCCTTCAGTATGGGGCAATTGCTCTCTCTACCCATGATTATAGTGGGTGTGCTTTTAATCCTTTGGGCGCGAAGACGAAATTTGGCCGCTCCGGCCTAGCGCAGTTACAGAGTAGGATTATAAAAGCGCTTCCCAAGCTCATTGGCGTTGTCCTAGATTGGACTGTTATGTGCCATCGCCGCCGTGGGTTAAGGCTGGTATTCTATGACTTCCGAAAGAAAGGTTGGAAGCGAATAGATTGAAAGTAGGCAAAATGGGTACTTAATTAAGCCCACAAAGGCAGGAAAATCTGCCAACCAGCATCATAGTCAAAAAGATGGAATGAACGGTAAGATATGCGACAGTATTTAGAGTTAATGCGCCACGTGCGGGCAAACGGGACATATAAAGATGATCGCACGGGTACCGGCACCTACAGTGTCTTTGGTCATCAAATGCGCTACCCGCTGGCGGATGGATTCCCTTTAGTCACCACTAAAAAAGTCTTCCTAAAGGGCATAATTCACGAGCTGCTGTGGTTTTTGGCAGGCTCCACCAATATCAAATATCTGCTCGACCACGAAGTGCACATTTGGGATGAATGGGCTGATGAGCATGGCGATCTAGGTCCAGTTTATGGCTCTCAATGGCGTTCATGGCCGGGTCCAGATGGCTCGACCATTGATCAAATTGAAGCGTTAGTTGAGGGTATCCGCAATAATCCGGACAGCCGCAGGCACATTGTCAGTGCATGGAATGTGGCTGAAGTGAGCAATATGGCTTTACCACCTTGTCATACGCTGTTTCAGTTTTATGTGGCAGATGGCAAATTGTCTTGCCAGTTGTATCAACGCAGCGCAGATATATTCCTTGGTGTGCCTTTCAATATTGCCTCTTATGCATTGTTAACCATGATGATTGCTCAGGTCTGTGACTTAGAAGTGGGCGACTTTGTCCACACACTGGGGGACGCACACCTTTACTCTAATCACTTAGAGCAAACGGACCGGCAGTTGGCCAGAGAGCCGCTACCTCTGCCGAAAATGCGCATTAATCCAGAGGTGAAGGATATATTTGGTTTTAAGTATGAAGACTTTGAACTCCTCGACTACGAATGTCACCCCGGCATCAAAGCACCAATAGCGGTCTGATATGCATATTTCACTCGTGTGGGCCATGGCCGAAAATAGGGTCATTGGCCGAGACAACACTTTGCCTTGGCGATTACCTGACGATATGCGTCATTTTATGAATACCACCATGGGTAAGCCCGTGTTGATGGGACGTAAAACGTTTGAGTCAATGAAGTCTGCTCTGCCCGGGCGCACAAATATTGTGATGACCCGCGACCCCAACTGGCATCGCGAAGGTGTGAAAGTTGTAGCTGATTTAGACGCAGGTATAGAAATTGCTGAGAGTCAGGCTCTCATTGACGGCGTAGATGAAATAATGATTATCGGTGGCGCCGAAATTTATGCCTTGGCATTGCCTCGGGCAACCCGCCTATATCTCACTCATGTGCATGCAGAACCCCAGGGCGATGTGTTTTTTCCCGAGCTAGATTTAGCCGCTTGGGAATTAGTTATGCAAAAGAAATGTTATGCCGATGACCGTCATAGCTGCGACTACACCTTTGAGAATTATCAACGCTAATGTCTAACGGTAAACTTGCGCTTTGTGTAAACCCAATGTCGGGGCGCGACGTCAGGCGTTTAGCTGCCCGCGCCAGTAATATGACCCACGAAGCCAAGCGGGATATTGTTGCCAGAGTAGCTGCTGGTGCAGAGGCCGCTGGGGTAACAGACCTATACATTGCCCGAGAGCCTTTTCGTATTGCCTCGCTCGCACTGGAGTTGATGCCGCTTAATGCTCGGGTGCACATTATTGATGTGCCCATTACTAATTCGGCCAAAGATACTGAAGAAGCTGTAAAACGTTTCAAGGTCGAAGGCTGCAATACTATGGTGTCGCTAGGCGGCGACGGCACTAACCGCGCCATTGCCAGAGCCTGTTCAGATATGGATCTTATTCCAATCTCCACGGGCACTAACAATGTCTTTCCGGCGCTTATGGAACCTACTATTGCCGGTATGGTTGCAGGTTTAAATTGTTTGGGTCGTTTTGATGGGGCGCCAGCAGAGTTAAAACAAGCGGTCAAAGTGCTCCACCTAACTACGCCACAGGGTGCAGATGTGGGGCTGATCGACGCGGTACTTTTGCGCAATGACCATGTGGGCAATTTGTTGCCTTTTGACGCTCAGCGACTGAGCCGCATGGTGCTCACTAGAGCAGAACCTAATGCCATCGGTATGTCGCCTATCGGCGGTTATATTGATCCGGTTTATGCTGAAGACGATGTTGGTCTAGTTGTTGATATGGGGCCAGGTGGTGCCGAAGTTTTAGTGCCGCTTTCCCCGGGCTTTTATAAAACGGTCAACGTGCTTTCCACGCACCGTGTGGACTTTGCCGAAGAAGTTGTTTTGCAAGGCCCTGGAGTGGTCGCATTAGATGGCGATCGAGACCATAAGATCAATGCCGGTGAAGAGGCGCTGGTCAGCGTAAGACGCGACGGCCCTAGGGTAATGGATGTAGACGCTGCCATGCGCTGGGCAGTAGCAGCAGGTATGATGGCGCCCGCAATTTTAACATCCACGCACTCGAACCAAGGGAAATAGAATGATTGTAAAACCACGTATTCGCGGTTTCATTTGCACAACCGCGCACCCTACAGGTTGCGCTGCCCACGTTGGCGAGCAAGTGAACTATGTTAGCCACTTGGACAACATCTCAACGGGCGAGTTTAAAAACGTCCTGGTTCTCGGGTGCTCAGGTGGTTATGGCCTTGCTAGCAGAATTGTTGCCGGGTTTGGTTGTGGCGCTAATACCTTGGGTGTGTCTTTTGAAAAAGCGCCCAGCGAAAATAAGACGGGCTCTCAAGGCTGGTACAACAACGCGGCTTTTGAGCAACACGCCGAAGCTGCCGGTTTGTACGCGAAAACAATGGATGGCGATGCATTCTCTGACGAAATGCGCGCACAGGTACTAGACACCATCCGCGCCGATATGGGCAGGATAGATTTGGTTGTTTACAGCCTAGCGTCGCCAGTTCGGCAGCATCCGAAGTCTGGTGTGTTGCACCGTTCGAGCATTAAGCCTTTGGGTGAAGTGCTAAGCATTAAGACCGTGCATGTTGAAAAAGGCGAGGTGTCAGAGGTTAACTTAGAGCCAGCCACGGCTGAAGAAACTGAAAACACTGTCACAGTTATGGGCGGCGAAGATTGGGAATTTTGGATGCAGGCTTTAGTCGAAGCCGATCTTTTAGCGCCTCAAGCAAAAACCGTGGCATATACCTATATTGGTAGCGAACTGACCTGGCCCATTTATTGGGAAGGCACTCTGGGCCAAGCAAAGTTGGACTTGGATAGAGCCAGTCAGTCGATTAATGAAAAGTTAGTAGAAATTGGAGGGGGCGCTCGAGTAGCGGTACTTAAAGCCATAGTTAGTCAAGCCAGTTCAGCAATTCCCGTTGTTCCTCTTTATGTTGCCCTGCTTTTTAAGGTAATGAAAGATGAAGGGTTACACGAAGATTGTATAACGCACATTCATCGCTTATTTGCGACCCAGCTTAAGGGCGGGTCACAGATGCGCTTAGATGACGCCGGCCGCATTCGCGTAGATGACCTGGAGTTGTTAGAGCCAGTGCAAGATATTGTAAAACAACGTTGGCCGTTGGTGACTACGGAAAATTTGCCGGAACTCGGTGATCTCGATGGCTTCCGCGAAGATTTCTTGAAGATCTTTGGCTTCGGCATTGACGGTGTGGACTATGATGCCGAAGTAAGCCCGTTGAGTATTGACCCGCAATAACGGTCACTTCAATAAAGCGCTGCTCTGTCGCCAAATTCTAACGGCGTAATAAATGATGGTTATCGGATTTTCGATAAATGATCAGGTAACCAACAATAAAGAACAAATGAAAAATAACAGAAACGATAAGGTCTAACTGATGGATAAATCTGCAAAGGTTTTTTTACAAGCTTGCCGAGGGGAAGCGACCTCGCACACACCAATATGGTTGAACCGCCAAGCAGGTCGATACATGCCCGAGTATCATCAGGTGAAAGGAAATCTGCCCAGTTTAGATTTTTTCAAGAATCCGGAAAAAGCCGCGCAAGCCACACTGGATGCGCAGCGCCTCCTAGGCGTGGATGCTGCAATTATGTTTGCGGACTTGCTGCCTATTTTGGAACCCATGGGTATGGAGCTCAATTACGTGCCAGGCGAAGGTCCAGTTTTTAGCAATCCCATCCGTAGTGCCAAAGATATTGCTGCGTTGCATAATGGCCCTGCGATTGAGCAAACTCCATACATTGCCGATACGGTCAAATTTATCAACGCCGACCTACCGAAAGATATTGCTCTAATCGGTTTTGCTGGTGCACCGTTTACGTTGGCCTCCTATGCCATTGAAGGCAAAGGCTCGCGTAACTACGTGCACGTGAAAAAAATGATGCATGAAGCGCCCGAGCTTTGGCATCAACTCATCACAAAACTAGTAGATCAGTTAGCCAGCTATTTGCAGCTGCAAATCACGGCTGGCGTTGAGGCCGTGCAATTGTTTGACACTTGGGTGGGTAATTTGTCAATTCAAGATTATCGGGTTTTTGTTGAGCCTTACCTGAAGTCGTTGTTAGAAAAGATTGGTAAAAAAGTGCCGGTGATTTATTTTGGTACGGGTAACTATCATTTGCTGCCGGCAGTGGCGGAGCTAGACATTGATGTGTTGGCCTTCGATTGGCGAACGCCACTTGTGCCTACTTGGGATCAATTGGGTTGCACCGCAGTGCAAGGCAACTTAGATCCTATTGTTTTGTGCGCTGATCAGGCGGCGGTTGCTCAGCAAACTCAGTGGCTATTAGATCAAGTGGCAGGACGTCCCGGTCACATTTTCAATTTAGGTCATGGCATTATTCCTGAGACCCCGGTAGATAATGTGAAGTTCTTGGTCGATATGGTGCATGAGAAGACTTCGGTTTAGCGCTTAAGCCACTTCTTCAGCATTCTCTGATATTGCGCGCCACATAACTTTCCGAATAAAGTAGAGTAGTCAGCGAAGGAGCGATGTTCCTTCGCTTTTTTCTTTTCCTTTCCCCCATTTCCATCTTTCCTCTTTCGCTTGCCGTTCTCGTGTTTTCTGTTTGCGATGTTATCTTCAAAACACCCGCAACCTCGCTGTGCTTTCACAGCAATTTTTTCTCTGATCGTAATCTTACAATGCAACGTTTTTGCTGCATGATAGGTATATAAAGAAACGGGAGAATACGTGTTGTTAAAGAAAATTTTGTTGCTAGTTGTATTGGCACCTTTCATTTACTTCGGTCTGATTATGTTGGCGTCAGAAAGCGGCGAAGTTGTTGTGCTTGAGTCGCAGGATGATCAAGGTGAATTACAAAGTACTCGTCTTTGGGTGGTAGACCATGATGGCAGTATGTGGCTGCGGTCTGGCGACGATCAGTCGGGTTGGTATCAAAGATTAATGAATAATGTGCAGGCGGGGCACGCCGTTTATGTCACCAGGGATGGTGATAGATTGAGTCCCAGTGTAGTGTCAGATCCTTCTCAAGCTGCAGCGGTGAATGCTCTCATGGCTGAGAAGTATGGTTTCTCTAATGACGCTATCAGTTTTCTGATGGGTGAATATCGGCAAGATGCCATTGCAGTGCGTTTGTCGCGTTAAAGGTCGGCCCCTTATTTTGCGCGGCTGACGTTAAATGTTGAAGTTTTCGGGCGGCGCGTAAGAGCGAGGCAACAAGTCATTGTCGCCTCGGTCAGGTATCAGTAGGCCTCTGGCGGCTAATGCCGCAAAAAGGATAGGCTCCAAATTTGCAGCCCATCCTTGGGCGGCACCAGACCAACACACTTCGCATACCGTTAACTTGTACCCCGGCACTACGTCTTGTGCCGGGTTGACGCATAGTTCACAAGTTGACACGTTTTCCCCTATATGCGGTGTGGCTCTTAGCTAGAATTCTAGCCCAGATATTTGTCCGTCACCGCGCCTTCACTTGCCGAGCTCACCAGCTGAGCATATTTAGCCAGCGTGCCGCGTTCGGTGTAGGGCTTGGGTGCCGTCCATTGAGCGCGCCTTTGAGCCAACACTTCGTCGCTGACATCTAGGATAACTTCTTGAGTTTCCGCGTCGATGGTAATGGTGTCGCCATCCTCAACCAAAGCAATGGGACCGCCCAAGTGCGCTTCCGGTGTCACGTGGCCTACAACGAAACCGTGAGACCCACCTGAGAATCTGCCGTCGGTGAGTAGTGCTACATCCTGCGACATGCCGCGGCCATTGATGGCGCTGGTTGGGCTGAGCATTTCGCGCATGCCTGGCCCGCCTTTGGGGCCTTCATAACGAACAATAACAACGTCGCCCTTTTGTACTTGGCCGTCCATGATCGCAGCCATTGCCGCTTCTTCGCCATGGAAGCAGCGGGCGCTGCCAGTAAATTTCAGACCCTCATGACCCGTGATTTTTGCTACTGCGCCTTCTGGGGCTAAGTTGCCGCGTAAAATCACAAGGTGGCTGTCTTTCTTAATTGGGTTAGACATTGGGCGAATGATTTTTTGGTCCGCAGGATAGTCTTCAACATCGGCTAAGTTTTCCGCCAGAGTTTTGCCTGTAACGGTTAAGCAATCGCCATGCAGCAGGCCTTCGGCCAACAGCATTTTCATCAGCGGCTGTATGCCACCAATTTCAATCAGCTCGCTCATGGCGTATTGGCCGGCAGGTCGCATGTCGGCCAAAACCGGCACACGCTTACCAACACGGCTAAAGTCTTCAAGCGCCAGCGGTATATTGGCTGCGTGGGCTATAGCCAGTAAGTGCAATACGCCGTTGGTAGATCCCTCTAGGGCAATGGTCACCGTAATGGCATTTTCAAACGCTTCTTTGCTCAAAATGTCGCTAGGTTTGATGTCCAACTTAATCAAATTCCTAACCGTCGCTCCGGCGTTGTAGCTGTCTTGCTTTTTGTCTTGGCTAATGGCGTTTTGCGCTGAGCTGCCTGGGAGTGACAAACCTAATGCCTCAATTGAAGAGGCCATAGTATTTGCCGTATACATGCCGCCACAGGAACCTGGTCCTGGAATGGCAGTTTCTTCTACTTCTTTGAGCTCAATATCAGAAACAGTGCCGGCTGCGTGTCCGCCTACCGCTTCAAATACAGAGACAATATCGCGTCGCTCTGCGCCGGGTAAAATGGTGCCGCCGTAAACGAAAACACTGGGTCTATCCATACGCGCCATAGCAATGGCGCAAGCTGGCATGTTTTTGTCACAGCCACCAATGGCTACAAAGCCGTCAAAACCTTGCGCGCCAACGACCGTTTCAATTGAGTCTGCGATGACTTCCCGAGACACCAACGAGTAACGCATACCCGGTGTGCCCATAGAAATACCGTCTGAAACAGTGATGGTGTTGAACAACACTGCTTTAGCGCCGGCTTCATCAGCGCCCATGCAGGCGGCATCAGCCAGTTCATTAATATGCATGTTGCAGGGAGTGACCATGCTCCAAGTAGAGGCAATACCAATTTGCGGCTTGCTAAAATCCTCAGGTTTAAAACCTGTGGGGTACAGCATAGCCCTACTGGGTGCTTGCTCTACACCATCTACAACAAGAGAACTATAGGGACGATCGTTAGCCATTTTACTTCCTACATTTTGAGGCAGGTCTTTTTTACCTGCAGTTAGCGCAGCGTTAGCTCAGAGGTTTTGAAACTACCTTCGAGCCGCGCTGCCAATTATAAAGAGACTGTTTGCTGGTCGGTAAAGCACTCACATCGGTGGGTGCAAATCCCTGATCAACAAACCAATCCTGAGTTTGAGTTGTGAGTGCAAATAAACGCTTAGACCCATAGCTGCGCGCTTTTGCTTCTGCCGCTCTGAGTAAGTTGGCACCAATTGCAAGCCCACTCCCTTTACGTCGGTAGTGTTTATGCACAGCCACACAAGCCAGCTCCGCTTCATCTTCAAAGGGATAAATTGCGCAGCAACCCACGACAACGCCGTCTAATTCGGCGACCAAAAAGTGCTCGATCTCTTGCTCTAAACGATCCCGAGACCTGCGCACCAAAATGCCCGCCTCTTCAAGAGGGCGAATAATTTCAACAATGTCCGAAACATCTTCGGCCCTAGCGGGGCGTACGGGGCCGGTGGTTTCTTCGAGCACTTGGGTGCCCACGCCGTCGGCAGTAAAGAGCTCTTGTAGAACGCCGCCATCCTCCTGAAAGGAAATGATGTGAGCTTTGGTGACGCCACCGCGCACTGCCTGAATCATGGTGTCTAGGCGCAGGCGCGTAGTGGTTGAGATCTGTTCATTGGCACCAATGAGTATCTGCAAAGAGGTAGGCGTTGCTGTGCTCTCACGTTGGCCACTCGAGTTGGTCAAATAATTTAACTCATCCAGCATAATCAATTTGTCAGAATTTAGCGCCACGCTGACATCAGCGGCCAGTTCTTCTGCTGCCAAATTAAAGGCTTGGCCAGATGAGGAATAGCCCATGGGCGATATCAGCACAATTGAACCGGCGTCCAGCAGGGTGTTGACCCTTGCGGTATCTACGTTGCGCATGCGGCCAGTGAATAAATGGTCTACGCCTGCCAACACGCCAATGGGTCGCGCGGTGACAAAATTGCCAGCAACCAAACTGATCTCAACATTGTGCAATGGTGTATTGGGTAACCCGGTAGAAAATAACCCTTCCAACTGGCTGCGAAGCTGTCCATAAATGCCGTTGATAATGTCCATGTCTTCAGCGCGGGTCACCCGGCGCTGCTCTTGCATAACAGAATCTGCCAGCGCACTGTCTAGTTGCGGTCTGCCACCGTGAATTAGAACCAAGCGCACACCCAGTACATGCAGTAGCGCCAAATCGTGGACTATGTTGGTAATGTTCAGATGCTCAAGGCTGTCTCCACCGATAAACACCACAAAGGTTTTGCCTCTGTGCGCGCTGATATACGGTGTGGAGCCTCTGAACCACTGTGAGTATTCATTGGTTTTCATGGTTTAGTCGATGCAATAACGTTGAATAACTTGGTGCAGTGTAGCAATCGCCGGGGCTATATGAGCTTTTGCCAAATATTCATTGGGTTGGTGCGCTTGGTCAATACTGCCTGGACCCCAAACTACGGTTTCCATGCCCAAGGTCTGCAAAAAGTGCGCCTCGGTGCCAAATGCAACAGTGCCCGGTGCGCGCTTGCTCAAACTACTTAATGTTTGTACCAGGTCAGCATTTTCAGGAGTGGCAAATGGCGGGATGGGCGGATAAGCCTTGTTTAATGTCAACGTCACCGCGCTGTCTGCAACAGCCCTTTGTATACGTCGCTCTAATTCTGCGTGAATTTCTTCTGAGTCCATGCCAGGTAAAAGGCGCAGGTCGATTTGTAGATTGGCATAGCCGCAAATTCTGTTGGGGTTATCGCCCGCACGCATGCAGCCCATATTCATGGTGGGCACGTTCACGACAAAGGCATCGTTTTTATTCGCCGCCGCTAACTCAGCGCGCATATCCAACAATGCGCTCATTACTTTGTGCATGGCGTCCAAGGCATTGTTGCCCAAGCTCGGGTCAGAGGAATGTCCTGATGAACCCAAGATGTTAATCGACATCATGCTGATGCCTTTGTGAGCAAATATGGGTTGCAGTTCTGTGGGTTCACCAATAATGGCGTAATCTGCTTTTGGTCTGCCAGACTCAACCAAGTACCGACCACCGGCCATAGAAGACTCTTCGTCAGTGGTGGCCACAATGGTCAGCGGCGCGTTCAACTGGCCTTTGGCAAAGGTTGCCGCAGCCTCCAGCGCAACCGGGAAAAACCCCTTCATGTCACAAGAACCCAAACCGTAAAACACATCATCTGTATCTTTGAGCGTGAACGGGTCCGACTGCCACAGGCTTTCATCGAATGGTACTGTGTCGGTGTGCCCGGCAAGCACCAAGCCGCCTTTGCCTTCTCGCGGCGCTGGACCCAAGATGGCGATTAGATTGGCTTTATCGGGTCGGCCGGGCAGAGGCATCAACTCAGTGCTAAAGCCAAGGTCATTGAGCCAGTTACCCAGGTGCTCAATCACCCGCAGATTGCTGCGATCAATATCGGCGCTGGTGGAGCTAACGGAGGGCTCGCCCACCAGTTGGCTTAACATTTCAGAAAATTTGGGTAACACGATTTTTAATTCATGCTGCAATTAAGCATGCAGCGTGAAAGCCTTTTTAGATTCGGGAGACAGATTGTAGTCATAAGACGCGCTGTGTGCACCCGCCACGGCACGGTCGCTAATAGGGTATAGGTTACTTATAAAACGATGGCTCGCCAATGGGTCGAGTTTTAAAGCGGCGGTGCATCCACAGATACTGGGCGGGCACTGATTTAACCTCCGCCTCGAGCATGGCGTTAAGGCGAGTTGCGTCGGCTAGGTCATCTCCGGAAGGGAAGTCATCTAACATCGGCGCGAACTTCAGAGTCCATGTTTTGCTCTTAAGATCTCTAAATTGGTGCAGCATGAGTACCGCAGATTTATTTTTGATGGCTAAGCGGGAGCTGACCGTTATGGTGGCGGCGTCGATGCCAAAAAAGGGCGCGAAGACCGAATGCTTTATGCCGTAATCTTGGTCCGCTGCATACCACATGGCGCGGCCTTGTTTCAGACGCTTGAGTATCTGCCGCATGTCACTGCGTTCAACAACACCGTCGAAAAAGGCCTTGCGCCCACTGTATTGCAAGCTCTCCCAAACTGGGTTTTTGTTCAGTCGGTACATCACATCAACAAAACCAAAGGCACCCAAAGGCTGGCTGGTAATATCAATAGTCGTATAGTGAGCGCCCACTAAGACAATACCGTTGCCCAGTTCATGGGCAGCGTTTAGATGTTCGACCCCCTCAATCTTGAATCTATCCGCGAGATCTCTCGAGGGATTTAGCCAAGGTAGGGCGATCTCAACCGCGCCAATGCCCGTGTGCACAAAGTTCTCGCGCACCAAGGCCTGCTGCTGCTGGGCGGACAGCTCAGGGAAGCACTTGGCGATATTAACTTCGGTGATGTGGCGTCTAGATTTGGCTAAGTGGTAGCCTAGAAATCCAATCATTCTTCCCACCATAAATACTGCCCCGATAGGTAGGCGCGCCACAATCCACAAACAGCCGACCAAAATCCACTTGGGCCACTGCTTGATTGAAAGTTTGGGTGCTAGCTTGCTTATGTCCAATTTGGCTTCTTCGTTATTGTGTTGGTTAACGTTAGTGGATCTAGGTGTCAGCTGTGAGTGCTATTGGGTATGCTCTCTAGGATAATACACTTGTTCTATTACCCATACAGCGCGCCGAGGTTTGCTTGTCTCTTTTATCACTGAATACCATTGATGCTCTCACGCCCACTAACGGGCACGTTTTGGTGGTGGGGGACATTTGGTTAGATCAGCAGCAGTTGACCAGCCGTAACCAAGCGCAGAATTTCTTTCACTCGGGCCAAAGCGCGGGGCTGGGTCTTGCGCTGACGCTGCATTCTGCTCAAACACCCTGCACCTTTGTCAGTTATGTGGGTGACGATGATTTGGGCAGCCAGGTGAGTGAAGCCCTTGCAAATACTGGTGTACTTGGTGATTTGCTGGCGATTAAAGAATGGGCCACCTACACCAACGCGTTGGATTTTGTCGACAAGACTGATGAGGCTGACGCACCCGCAGTTGCCAATATGCGCCGCCACAAAGATGAAAAGATCATTCCCATAGATGGTTTCAGTGAATACCAGGCGCATCTGCAAAACCGTATCGAAAAATATCTGCTCAATGCCTCAGTCATTGTGGTTGTAGATTTAGATCTAGGCTGTATTGCAGAACCGCGCGCATTGAATTTTGTCGCCAAGCAGCGGGGCGTGCCTATTATTGCAGTGGTCAGTGAGCAAGTTCGATCGCGTTATGAGGGTTTTGAATTTATTCTCCCTGCCACTGACGCAGATTTGACAGTTCATGTTGCCAATCATGTAGCCGGTTTTGTTGCTGCCACTGGGCAAAATCAGTGAGGTATCTCGGCTTTTTTCTTGTTCTAAGTTTTTATAAGGTTTTGCTTTGGCTGGGGTTGCCAATAGTCTATCTGCGTCTACTTATGCGCGCTCGCCGCGAACCGGCTTACGCAGCTCGTAGGGGTGAGCGATTTGGTCGCGTGCCAGATGCTATAAAATCAGGTGCAATATGGTTTCATACCGTCTCCGCAGGGGAGTCAATTGCGGCAGCCCCATTGATCAAAAAAATGATCGACAATCTGCCTGAACAAAATTTTTTAGTCACTACCATGACGCCCACAGGCAGTGAGCAAGTGCATCAACATCTGGGTGACAGCGTCGATCATTGTTATGCGCCTTACGACTTTAGTTTTGCCGTAAGCAGTTTTCTGCGTAAAACTCAACCGCGCATGTTGGTGCTGATGGAAACCGAAATTTGGCCCAACCTGATTATGCAGGCCAATGCACTGGGTATTCCTGTAGTGCTCATTAATGCGCGTATGTCTGAGCGTTCGGCCCGGGGCTATCAGCGTATGAGTTGGTTATCGCGTCCTGTCCTTGAGGCAATCACGCATATTGCCTGCCAGTCCGCAGAGCACATGCAGCGCTTTATTGACCTTGGCGTGGATGCGCAAAAGGTCAGCGTTTTAGGCAGTGTGAAGTACGACTTACAGTTGCCGCAAAATTTGGCCAAGCAAGCGTCATTGTTAAAAACCCAGCTTAATCTTAGTGCTCGCCCTGTTTGGATTGCCTCCTCCACTCACCCCGGTGAAGAGGAGCAGATTATCCAAGCGCACCTATTACTACGATGTCAATTGCCCGAGTTATGTCTTTTGTTAGTGCCGCGGCACTCGCACAGAGCGGGTGAAGTAGGTAAGCTGATTAAGCAGTATAATTTGTCATGGAGGGCTTCCAGTGAGGGGCCCACGGCAGGCGTTTATGACGTCATAGTGGGAGATGTTATGGGCCAGTTGTTGGCTCTGTACAGTTTGGCGGATGTGGCCTTTGTCGGCGGCTCGCTAGTAGATCATGGTGGGCATAACCCAATTGAGCCTGGGCTGCTTGGGCTGCCCATTGTTGCAGGTCCTGCTGATTTCAATTTTGTCGAAGTGGTGGCGCGATTGGGTGAGGCGGGTGCCTACAAGAAAATCGCCAATGCAGGCGAATTGACAGAGGTGGTGAGTGAGTTGCTGATTGATGCGGCTGGGCGTGAACAAATGGGGTCTAGTGCTCGTGCGGTGATCATGAGCAATGTAGGCGCTACCCAGCGCACCTTAGCGTTGCTGGCGAGTCAGTTAGAGGTCTAGTAATCTCGCAACCACTATTAAACTTTTCAGCTAGTCTTAGCCTGTTTTAACGCAGCCGCAGTGAAACAACGCGTTCTACCAAATCGCCGTCATCCACAAACTGATTCAACTCTTCAAGATCTTCTTGGGTCAGCTTGCCAGTGGCCTGCTTAAGCCGCATCAAATTCAATACGTAGTTGTAACGCGAATCGGCATAATCAAATTGTGAGCTAAACAAGCGTTGCTGGGCTTGCAGCACATCCACAATGTTTCGCGTACCCACTTCGTAACCTGTCTCGGTGGCTTCTAAAGCAGACTGAGAAGAACGTATGGCTTTTAATCTCGCTTCAACGCGTACTACATCTGTGGCAACAGACTTAAAAAAATTGCGAGTATTGCGCGTAACCGTGCGTTTTTGGTTAAGCAACTGTTCTTGAGATTGCGCTACTCGTGCATTGGCCTCTCTGACTCTAGAGCGTACAGCGCCACCTTGATAAAGTGGCAGGGTCAGTGACAGCGCGTAAATGGTGTTTTCTGTGGTGGTGTCGCCAGCATTTGCGCCGAAGAAATTTTGTCCGCCAGTGACGTTTTCTGCGTAGGTAGCTGTGGCGTCTATTGTTGGCAAATGGTCAGAGCGTCTTGCTCGTACATCTGACCTGGCAGCAGCCAATTGGGCTGTAGCCGCCTTAATGCCGAGGTTAGATCTAAGGGCTGTACTCACCCATTCTTCTTCATTCTTCGGGTTAGGATCAATAATGGGCAGAGTTTGCGACAGTCGGGCTAACTGATCGTAAGAGCGGCCGGTAAGCGTGCTTAATGTTTCAAAGCTAATGTCATGATCACTTTCAGCCTGAATGCGTCTCACCACAGTGCTGTCATAAACCGCCTGAGATTCCAGTACATCGGTAATGGCCACTAAGCCCACTTCAAATCGTTGCTGCACCTGTTCTAGCTGTCGTTGTACCGCGGTAACCTCTGCGTCTGTGGTGTCTAAGCGGTCTTTGGTGCGCAAAATATTAAGATAAGCCTCAATAACGCGAACGATTAAATCTTGGTTTTCTGCTTCCAGCTGCATGCTCGCCGCTTCAACAGAAGATTTGGCGCTACCCAAGGTATACCAACTGGCCAGATTCAACATTGGCTGGCGCAATTGCGCATTCCAGCTATTGTCATTGTACTCTTCGCCAAGAACGGCCTGTCCGCCGAGCAAGATATCGCGATTAATTTTACTGGTACTAGTTTGGGCGCCAATGCTAGGTAGCAGTCTTGAGCGTGCTTGGGGAACCAATTCTTTGCTGGCAGCAAAAGATGCATTGGCGGCACCCAGCACTGCGTCGTTGTCTTTGGCGGTTTTGTAGACGTCGAGCATATTCTCGGCAGCCGCCAATGGTGTGAATAGCATGCTGGCGGAGAAAAGCGCCACCATCTTTACATTGCTTAAGTTAGAGATTTTGTACTGCTTCATAAAACTTCCTGTCTCAGAAAATTGCCCCGCCCTAAAAACAGACTAGGTATTTTGCCTATTCTCATTCCTTTGAGTATATCAGAACCCTGAAAGGGTTCCTTTCCTGCGCTGGTCTTCAGACCAACATGAACATTTCGAGGATTATGCGCTCAATAGCCGTTTAAGTAATGTGAATCTGGCGACATTGCCGGCTCATTTATAGATGCTAAGCGCTTGCTAGCTTACTGTGTTTCTAACTTATACGCCCCGCAACCAAAATTCAGTTCATGTTTGTGGTTGCCCGCGCTTCCGCCTTTAGAATTTCTGCGTCTCGCATGCTTACCAGTAAGCGCCCTAACTTAGCGTTTCTCGCCTGTTGCGGTGCAGGTTTAATAGTCCCAAGTCGGCAATTTATCCGACCAACAGCAAATTCTGCAATTGTTCAAATAAAAGCACTTTGGGCCAGTGACCCAAGCCAATCTGGTGGGTATATTAGGGTTTAAGCATTTATTAGCTATCCATAACTATCTAGGCCAGCAGTGTCAGAAAAACGTACTGAGACAGATAAAGATATTTTAACCCGTTCCAAGGCTTTAACCCGTGGTTTTGCCAAGGGTGAGATATCCAGTATTCGCAAGCGAACCTACAAGGTAGATTTATCTGCCCACATGGCTGTGTGCGATATCAACTATCAGCGCATGCTCAAGTTGTTTCCAAAAATGCGCGAGAAAGACGAAATGAAGATTGCTTTGACCCCAGGTGCCGATGGCACTTTTGTGGTCGTTAAAGCATTAGAGCGCAGCCCTTATACGACCCTTTTGCACTTGAGCCAGCAGCCCAAGCTAAATTGGGGTAGTAGCCCAAATATGCGTATTCGCATGTATCACGACTCTTCCAGCGCCGAGGTGGTGGAATATCAGCACGAGAATCGTTTCCATGGGCATTACGAATACCCCAATCAACGCATGCGTCACCCAGATGAGAAAGTGCAGTTAAATCGTTTTCTGGGTGAATATTTGAGTCTCTGTTTAGCCATTGGTGGGGTTGTTGAGCCGGTAAAACTGACTCTTGAATAACGCAGCTCTCATTAAGAAAAGCCGCAAAAGTCATATAGTCCGCAACAGTAGCCAAAGTTCTGAAGGGTGTTCTGAAGGGCATAAAGGCGAGATTGCGCTGGCAGTTGGAATAAGCCTTTAATGCAGCGGGTTTTGCACATCACAGATTGTCACCTTGTTGAGGCTGGCCAAACCTTATTGGGGGTAGATACTCAAGCCTCACTGGAGGCTGTGCTTATTCAGGCTAAAGCCCAAGATCCTTGCGATGCTGTGGTGGCGTCTGGAGATCTTGTGCATGAAGGGTCGTCCGCGATTTACCAGCGCTTTTTAGAAACCGTGAGGCGTTTTTTTGATGTGCCTTTATTGTGTTTGCCGGGCAACCATGACGTGTTGGCAAATATGCACCATGCACAGTTGCCTATGCAGGCTTTAACGTTAGGTTCGTGGTTGATTGCGCCACTGGACTCTCATGTAGATAACGAACCTTCTGCCTATATTGCGTCAGATGATTTAACCAATCTCACTCAAGCCATAGTGGCAAGTGACGCTCAGCACCTTTTATTAGCAACTCATCACCCTTTGGTTGAGATTGGTGCGCCGTGGTTAGATAAAGATCGGATTTTGCGTGTGGATGAAATAATGGCTGCCGTTGCAGCTACCCCTGGTGCTAACTTGTGCGGGACTATATTTGGGCATGCGCATCAAGAGATAGAAGTAACAAGTGACTACGGTCCTCTGTTAGGGTCGCCATCAACTTGTTTCCAATTTGCGCCAAATAGCGCCACGTTTACTTTGGACGACAAGCCGCCGGGTTATCGCTGGCTGTCTCTTGCCGAAGATGGCTGTATAACAACTAAGCTAGAGCGTTTAATTACGCACTCCTTTAAACCAACTACGAATTAGGTAAATGGCCGAAAAAACTTATTCTGCTGAATCACTACAGGTCTTAACTGGATTGGAACCGGTGCGTCGTCGCCCGGGTATGTATACCGATACAACAAGGCCCAATCACTTAGTCCAAGAAGTGGTAGACAACAGTGTTGACGAAGCAATTGCCGGTCACGCGCAAGAAATTGAAGTCACCATTAATCAAGATGGCTCAATCGAAGTGCAGGACGACGGCCGAGGTATGCCCGTTGATATTCACCCGGAGCATAAGATCTCCGGCGTAGAACTTATTTTGACTCGTCTGCATGCGGGCGGAAAGTTCGACAACGAAAACTACAGTTTCTCCGGTGGTCTTCACGGTGTGGGTGTCTCGGTAGTGAACGCTTTATCTGACTGGCTTGAAGTAGAAGTGAAGCGCGATGGCAATTTGTATCGCCAACGCTATGTCAGAGGCGAGCCCGTTACCAAATTAGAAAAAGTCGATACGGTTGGTAAGCGCAATACGGGTACCCGAGTTAGATTTATTCCCGAAGCCGCTTACTTTGACACCACCGCGCTGGCGATGACGCGGCTGCGCCATCTGCTGCGTGCCAAGGCAGTACTTTGTCCTGGTTTGCGCATGAGCTTGTCTATTGAGGGCAAGCCTGACGACAACATCAGCTGGTATTACGAAGACGGTTTAAAACAGTATCTTGAACAAAGCATAGGTGACGCCGAGTGCGTGCCTGAAATGACCATTCAACATACGGCTCAAGGGGTTCAAGAAACCACTGACTACGTGCTTAAGTGGGTAGTTGATGGTTCTGCACAAATTGCTGAGTCCTACGTAAACCTTATTCCTACTGCCGCAGGCGGCACCCACGTTAATGGTCTGCGTTCAGGTTTGGTTGACGCATTAAAAGAGTTTTGTGAATTCCGAGATTTATTCCCCCGCGGCGTAAAAATTACCGGCGATGATATTTGGGAGCAGTGTAACTATGTGCTCAGCGTTAAGTTGGCGGATCCGCAATTTGCGGGCCAAACCAAAGAACGCCTGTCTTCTCGCCAGTCTGCAGTTTTTGTTGCAGGTGTAGCCAAAGATGCGTTTAGTTTGTGGCTAAACGAGCATTCGGTTGAAGGCGAAAAAATTGCTGAAATGGCCATTAGCAATGCGCAAAAACGACTTTACGCGGCAAAAAAAGTTGCTCGTAAGCGCATAACCTCTGGGCCTGCACTGCCAGGCAAGTTAGCCGATTGTTCCGGTCAAGATACTGCTCGAGCTGAGCTGTTTTTGGTTGAAGGTGATTCTGCCGGCGGTTCAGCTAAACAAGCCCGCGATAGAGAGTTCCAGGCAGTCATGCCCTTGCGTGGAAAAATCTTGAATACTTGGGAAGTAGATGCCAGTCAGGTTTTGGCGTCTCAAGAAGTGCACGATATCGCTTTAGCCATTGGTGTGGACCCTGGCGTGGATGACCTCAGCAGGCTGCGCTACAACAAGGTTTGTATTCTTGCTGATGCGGATTCCGATGGATTGCACATTGCAACATTGCTTTGCGCCTTGTTCGTAAAACATTTTCGACCGCTGGTGGATGCCGGACACGTTTATGTGGCCATGCCGCCGCTGTATAGAATTGATGTTGCGAAGGAAGTTTACTATGCCCTCGATGAGGCGGAGAAGACTGCAATTCTGGAACGTTTAGCAGTAGAGAAGAAACGTTCTACACCAAGTGTGCAACGTTTTAAGGGCTTGGGTGAAATGAACCCACCGCAGTTGCGTGAAACCACTATGTTCCCTGATACCCGGCGTTTGGTTCAATTAACCAATGAGTCCGGTGCGTCTACGGACAGCATGATGGATATGCTGCTGGCGAAAAAGCGTGCGCCAGATCGCCGCGCTTGGTTAGAAAAGAAAGGCAATGATGCCGTTATTGATTAACGACTGACGACTAAAAGCATTAAAGGAATTGATTTTAGTGCGGGCGAAATTTTGCGGGCCGGCCCAACAACGCAAAGAACCAGATAAAACTTTATTACACCTGACGGATAGGTATTCGATATTATGGATGACGAAATCCAAGCACCAGAGACTGAACAACTACCGCTATCGGTCTACACCGAGCGGGCGTATCTTGATTATTCCATGTACGTTATCAACGACCGCGCGCTGCCGCATATCGCAGATGGTCTGAAGCCAGTTCAGCGTCGTATTATTTATGCAATGAGTGAGCTGGGTTTAAATAGCCAGGCCAAGCATGCTAAGTCTGCTAGAACAGTTGGCGATGTGCTGGGCAAGTTCCACCCACATGGTGACAGTGCTTGCTATGAAGCTATGGTGTTAATGGCGCAGCCCTTTTCTTTTCGTTATCCCATGGTTGATGGCCAAGGCAATTGGGGCGCACCAGATGATCCAAAATCATTTGCTGCTATGCGTTACACCGAAGCGCGCCTCTCGCGCTTCGCGGACCTTTTGCTTGCTGAGGCTCGCCAGGGCACGGTAGATTACAATCCAAACTTCGACGGCACCGTTCAAGAACCGCGCCTGTTACCAGCCCGAGCACCCTTTGTCTTGCTTAATGGCAGCACGGGTATCGCCGTTGGTATGGCAACAGACATCCCTCCGCACAACCTTAATGAAGTGATCAGTGCTTGTGTGCATTTACTCGATAGCCCCAAGGCCACAGACGCAGATTTGATGACCCATATTAAAGGGCCTGACTATCCTACAGATGCGCAAATCATTACACCGCCTGCAGATATTAGGCAGATGTATGAAACCGGTAAGGGCAGCATAAAGGCCCGCGCTATTTTTCACCGTGAAGGCCCAGATATTGTCATTACTGCGCTGCCGCACCAAGCATCCCCTGCGAAACTGTTAGAAGCGATTGCGCAGCAGATGCACGTTAAAAAACTGCCCATGTTGGTAGATTTGCGCGATGAGTCAGATCACGAAAATCCAACCCGCTTGATTTTGGTGCCTAAATCAAACCGCATCGACTATGACCGTTTGATGAGCCATTTGTTTGCCACCACGGATTTAGAGCGCAGCTACCGAGTTAACCTAAATATTATCGGTTTAGATCAGCGGCCTGCTGTTAAGAGTCTGGCGAAAATACTTAAGGAATGGCTGAGTTACCGCTTTGACGTGGTCACGCGTAGGCTGACATTCCGATTAGACAAGATTAATGATCGGTTGCATATTTTAGATGGCTTGCTTGTTGCGTATCTTAATTTGGATGAAGTCATTCGAATTATTCGAGAGGAAGATGAGCCTAAAATTGAGTTGATGAACCAGTTTGCGCTAAGTGAAATTCAGGCCAATTCAATTCTTGATCTGCGTCTGCGTAACTTGGCCAAACTCGAAGAGATGAAACTCACCGGCGAAAAAAGTGAGTTAGAGATTGAGAAAGCTGGCTTAGAGAAAACTCTGGGTTCCAAGGCGCGGATGCAAACCTTGATCAAGAACGAACTACTGAAAGTAGCCGAAGAGTATGGCGACCCCCGCCGTTCGCCAATGGGTGAGGTTGAAGAGGCTCGCGCTTATAGCGAAGAAGATCTTATTACTAATGAACCAATTACTGTGGTTCTTTCTGACAAAGGTTGGGTGCGTTCAGCTAAAGGCCACGATGTTGATCCGCGTGAATTGAACTATCGCACTGGCGATGAGTTTGCCCATGCTGTTAAGGGGCGGACCAGCGATGTGCTGATATTCCTCGACTCCTATGGCCGCACCTATAATACGCCAGGGCACAGCCTGCCATCCGCTCGTGGCCAAGGCGAACCTTTATCAGGCCGCTTTAAGCCCAAAGAGGGCGCGCGCTTTATTGGCGTGTTGATCGGAACTGGTGAGCAAAAAGCGTTGATGGCATCTAATGCCGGATTTGGTTTTGTCGGTCAGCTGGATGATATGGTGACAAAGAACAAGGCCGGCAAAGCTTGTTTGAGTGTGCCTGATTCAGGCGTAGCGCTTCCTCCAGTATTACTTTCTGAAGAACTGCTGGCAGCAGAAGTTTGCTATGTGGCAGCAGTTACAGATCGAGGCCGCTTGTTAGTCTTCCCCTTAGCGGAACTACCTGAACTGGCTCGCGGTAAAGGTAACCGCTTGATCAACGTGCCTACTGCTGCATTTAAGGCCGGAGAAGAAGAAATGGTCGGCGTGGTGGCATTGGGCGAAAGAAACGAACTGTTGGTGCATGCCGGTCAAAGACATTTGCGTATGAAACCTAAAGACTTAGAAAGCTACATTGGCGAACGCGCGCGTCGTGGTCGTAAGCTGCCGCGCGGCTTCCAAAAGGTGGATCGTCTAACGGTAGATTAGGGGCGTTTATAGTCCAGACGCTTCTTACTTAGAAGAGCTTAGAAGAGTCGAAAAAGGGCTTCAAAAAAGGCAGAAGAGAGTGCGTTGCATTGCGCAAGTTATGCGGCTACAGGCTAGCTCAGACGTCCGTTAGCTAAAGCCCAAAATCAATTTGGCCTGCTCCCTGATTAATGAGGCTTCCTGTTCTGGTAATGCAGTGATGTTGAATAAGTTGCTTGCAGGCGCCACGTCTTCTAGAATGGGGTGGCTAAATGGCTGGGCCCATGCTTTTTCCGCGTCACTTAAACCATTAAAAACCATTTGATCAAAGAGCAGCGTATTGGCTTTAGCCAATGACGCCAACGTTAGATTTTTGTCTAAATCGTCAAAGCTACTGAGCTGCTGCAAATCCATTCTTGTTGCCTCTGCCGGATTTGTTGCACTCTGGCTCTCTGATAAAAAGCAGCGAAACTCGCCATCGGTTTCATATTCAGACAATAGTCGTTGAATCAAAAACGCAGCATAAAGCGCCTTGAGCCCACCTAGTCCCTCTTTTGTTAAAACCAGGGCGATACCTTTTTCATTTAGTGCCAGCGAGATACCGGGGTAAAGGGCACATACCTCTTGGGCCATGACCATGGCGTCTTGAATTGAAGTGACCTGGGCATCGCGAGAAAGGGCGTATTGATTATTTAGCGTCAGCGCAACGACATAAACTGCTTGTGCATCAAGACCTTCTTTGCGTACGGAGACAATGGGCAATGAGCGGTTGCCCCGAGCACTAAGTTGTAGAGCAAGCATTGCCAAAATAGGCGTCAGCATAATGACCATTAAGGTCAGCAGGCCACGCAACCAAGGCACTTGTCGCTCAAATGCTTCGGGGTCAAGAATGATGCTTACGTAACCCGCCGTCGTGTCGTCAAGAATAGCGGTTGCTGTGTAACGGTGGCTGGGTCGCTGGGTGCCGCTGGTAGCAACTATTTCGTTGCCAGCATCGTAAAAAGTGATGCCAGCAATTTCCGGATTTGCGGTCAGGTGGTTTGCCGTAAGGGCAAGGTTGATGCGTTCGGCATCGAATAAATCCCCGGCGGTAGTTTGCGCTAAGGTACTGACAACACTGTTGCCGTAGCGATCCATTTCAAATTTTGTTGAGCCGTTGTCAAACCACAGCAAAAAAAGCCCAGAACTACAAAGTGCGGTGGCGACAAGTGTTGCCGGGAATGTGGCCTTATTCGGCCTAAAACGTCTCCACCAAGTCATTGCCAATACTTCAGTCTGAAAGATGCACTAATTTAGCACACAACACTTATATCTGGGCCTCAGTAAAAGCTAAACTGTGCGCATAAATTTTTACAACTCGGGCGGTTTATTTTGGCTGACGAAATTATTCTCATCAGTATCTCGGGTCGGGACAAACCTGGCTTGATGGCTGCGCTCATGGAACTCATCGTAGACGCAGATGCCAATGTGCTAGATATGGGTCAGGCGGTGATACACGATGAGCTGGCCTTGGGTATTTTAGTTCAGGTGCCAGAACTGGGAACGTTAACGGATGATATTACCGCTCAGTGTCATAAGGTCGGCTCGGCCTTGCGAATTACTTTGGTGGAAAACGACAGTTACGAATTATTGTCCCAGGGTTTCAGTCAAAGCCCGCTAATTCTCACAGTCTTGTCTCAAGGCCGAGGCGGAGAGCCGCTGAAAGCCGTCAGTAATTTAACCCGCCGCTACGATCTGAATATAGATACCGTTCGCCGTCTGACCAAGCCTCAGCGTAAGCCCCAGCCTGATACAGAAGTTGCCGGCGAAGTTGCGCCGCGCCTGTGTTTGGAGATGCGCCTAAGTGGCAACCTGCAAAACAGCGAAGCATTTCAGGCAGATTTGCTGGTTATCGCTGATGACATTGGTTTCGATTTCAGTGTGCAGCGCGACACGGTGTTTAGACGCAATCGCCGCCTCGTGGCTTTTGATATGGATTCCACCTTGATCACTGAAGAGGTCATGGACGAATTGGCCAAACGTCATGGTGTGGGTGACCAAGTTATTGCCATTACCGAAGATGCCATGGCTGGCCGAATAGATTTCAAGGAAAGTTTCCGGCGTCGCGCAATGCTGCTTAAAGGCATGCCCGCCACTGTGCTGCATGAAGTGGCAGAAGCCGTGGTATTGAATAATGGCGCTGACAAATTAATCCGCGCCCTTAAACACTTTGGCTATCGCGTGGCACTGCTTTCTGGTGGTTTCCAGTATGTGGGCGAATATTTAAGTAACAGCCTAGGCATTGACTATGTCTATGCCAACGAACTGTCGGTAGTGGATGGCAAGATGACTGGCGAGGTCGTTGGGGAGATTGTCGATGCGGAAGGTAAGGCAACGCTTTTGCAAGACATTGCCCGACGGGAAGGTATTATGCTGGAGCAGACTATTGCCGTGGGCGATGGTGCCAATGACTTACCCATGCTCAGCCAGGCTGGTCTAGGTGTCGCTTTTCATGCGAAATCTGTGGTTAAAGAAAGCGCCCAGCATGCCATTTCTAATTTCGGCTTGGATGCCATTCTCTATCTAATCGGCTTTAGCGATTTAGATATTGAGCAGGCCCTGGGTTCTTCAGAGCAAAAGGTTTAACTCAAGGGCTAGCTGGCTGATTCAGCCTTAGGGCCAAGCCTACAAATGCGCCCGCAAGCTGATCTAAATGTTTGTTTGGAAATTCAGCGGCTGCCTTTGCTCAAAGTTAACAGGGGTTTTGGCAATACCACCGGGCAGCTCTCTGACTAGTCGCGGTAGCAAATAGCCAGGCAGCTGTTCGCGCATGACCTCGTAAATAGGCTGGGCCTCAGAGTCATCCAAATAAAAGTGGGCGGTGCCCACTACCCTGTCTGGCATATGTAAATAGTATGGCAGCACCCCTTGGTCAAAAAGTTGTTCTGACAATTTGATGAGCGTTGGCGCATCGTTATTTATGCCTTTCAGCAAAACAGATTGGTTGAGCAAAGTAACCCCAGCCCCGCGCAAGCACGCCAAGGCTCGCTGGGTTGTTTCATTTAATTCATTTGGGTGGTTGCTGTGGATGACCATGGTGATTTTGCAACGCGCACTTGCCAATGTTGCGACAAGATCGATAGTCACTCGTTCCGGTAGTACGATCGGCAATCTACTGTGAATACGAATGCGTTTGACGTGTACCAGCGCATCTATATTCCGGATGAGTGCCGCCATGCCGTCATCGTTCATTAATAGAGGGTCGCCTCCGGATAAAATTACTTCGCGAATACTAGTGTCTTGGGCAATGACTTCCAGGGCCAGATGTTGGTCCTTGGGCTTGTGATCTGTGTAAGGAAAATGCCGGCGAAAGCAGTAACGGCAGTTAATTGCACAGGCAGGTGTGGTGATCATTAGCACCCGACCTTGATACTTATGCAGTAACCCCGGTGTCTGCCCATAGCCCAACTCAACATTACCCTCCTGCAGGGGGTCCACTACAAACCCGGGTGTTTGCTCATTTTCCGATTGCAGTGAGAGCACTTGGCGTAGCAGCGGATCTTGTACATTGCCTCGTTCTATACGCTGGGCGTAGCCTCGCGGCACCAAAAGCGCAAAATGTGGCTGCAAATCTATGCCATTTGCAGCCACATTTGAAATACCCAGGTACTCGAGCAGCGCCTTTGGCGCACGAAATGCTTGTTTAAGCTCGGCTTGCCAATCGTTGGGATGCCATGGATTGTGATTCGGGGTTATCATATGCGCTGTTCAAATTATCCAATGCGAGAAAAATGGCCAACTATTCTACCAATGAATTCCGTTCAGGAATCAAAGTAATGCTCGAGGGCGACCCCTGTAATATTCTTGAGAATGAATTTGTGAAGCCCGGTAAGGGCCAAGCGTTTAATCGCGTCAAATTTCGGAATCTGAAAAATGGTCGAGTTTGGGAGCGCACGTTTAAATCTGGCGAATCGCTAGAAGCCGCTGATGTGATGGAATCCGATATGGAATATCTGTATTGCGACGGTGAGTTCTGGCATTTCATGCGCACTGACGGCAGCTTTGAACAAATTGCTGCCTCCAAAGAAGCGGTCAGCGATTGTCTGGACTGGCTAAAAGAGCAAGATGTTTATGTGGTCACACTTTGGAACGATGATCCCATTGCAGTTGCCGCGTCCAATTTTGTTGAACTAGAAGTGACAGAAACCGATCCAGGACTGAAAGGCGACACAGCCAACGGCGGCACCAAGCCAGCGACCCTAGCGACGGGTGCAACCATTAAGGGCGTGCCACTGTTTATCAATGTTGGCGACATTCTAAAAATAGACACGCGAACTGGGGAATACGTCTCGCGCGTAAAGAACTAGTGACCTCTTGGCAGCCCAGCACCGATGTGAATGGATTGGTGCAGCGGGCTGCATTGTTGCAGCGCTTGCGCCAATTTTTTGCCCAACGCCAAGTGCTAGAAGTTCAAACGCCAGTGTTGGCGCCCAATACCGTCACAGATCCAGATGTAGAAAGCATTGCCGTTCCTGGCTACGGCTTTTTGCAAACCTCCCCCGAATACCAAATGAAACGTTTGCTCGCTGTGGGCGCTCCCTCTATCTATCAGTTGGCACCTGCTTTTAGACATGAAGAAGTGGGGCGTTTGCACAACAGCGAATTCACGATGTTAGAGTGGTATCGCCTAGATTTTGATCATGGCCAGTTAATGGAAGAGGTCGCCGACTTGGTGGATGAGGTGCTCGGGCCGGCCAGTTACACTACAGTGACCTATGCAGAATTAGTTGGCGACTTAGACCGCCCCAGAGATGAGCTAGATTTGGCATTTGCCGAAGCCACGGGCGCGTTAAGCCCAGGTCGATTTTTTGTTGTAGATTATCCTGCGGACCAAGGTGCTCTAGCACGCTTGAAGCCAGATAACCCAGCAGTTGCCGCGCGCTTTGAATTGGTCATAGATGGGGTTGAGTTAGCCAATGGTTATTGGGAACTTTTAGATCCAAGCGATCACCTACAACGTTTCCAGCAAGATCAAAAAATTCGCGAAGCGCGAGGCCTAATTCTAGTTGAGATTGACCGCGCATTTATAGCAGCATTGAATACCGGTTTACCAACCTGTGCCGGTGTTGCCCTAGGTGTTGATCGGTTGCTGATGCTGGCCATGGGCGAGCGCAGTTTAGATAAGGGGCTTACGTTCAGAAACTTCTGAAGTGCCAAACACTCTGCTTAGCTAGAGGCCTTTATTCAAAGGTCTTTTGTTCAAAGCCTTTTCTATAAGCACTTCTCTCAAAGCCCCCCTCTTAAAGTATCTTGCCCAGATTCTCACCCAGTCGGATTTTGCTGCCCACTTTAAGCTCAGGGTTCAGTTCAATGGCATCTTTGGGGAAACAGCAAACTACTGTTGAGCCCAGCAAAAAGCGCCCAATTTCGTCACCGCGATTCAGTTCAATACTGTGATCGTCGTATTGCTCAACGCCGTAAGGTGAGGTCGGCCCCGGCCAAACTGTTTCAATGGAGGCAACGATTGACGCGCCCACTAAGACAACTAACATTGGACCAAATTCCGTATTGAACCGGCATACCAATCGCTCGTTGCGGCAAAACAACCCTTCAATGCCTTCCTCTGTTGCGCCGTTAACAGAAAATAGTGCACCGGGCACAGCGAAGGTTTGTGCAAGCTTGCCAGCGAACGGTAGGTGAATTCTATGATAATCGTTAGGTGCTAAATAGATGGTGCAAAAATCACCATCCTCCAAGCCGCTGCCTGCCTTGCCAGCCAGGCTGTTAAGCGAATAGCGATGGCCCTTGGCTTGCATCAGTTGGTTGCCGTCGATCTTGCCCAGTTGACTGACCGCGCCATCTACCGGACTCGCTAAATTGCGTGCACCACCGGGCATTGGGCGAACGCCGGGTTCTAGTGCGCGGGTGAAGAAGTCGTTAAAAGATTCATAGTCAGATAGCGATTTACGCTCTGCTTCAGCCAGTGAAATATCGTATGCCTTAGCAAACTGGGTAATAAAGGTTTTACTAACGAACGGGTGCTTGCTCTTCGCTAAAGCGCCAACAAGTCTGGAAAGTCCGTGCTGTGGCAGTACCTTTTGAAAGCTACTGAATAGATTGCTCATATGTGTTGTTACTCTATTGCTTTAACTGGTGTTTAAACTATTGGTCTAGTTCGATAGGTGTGTCTGGTTGGTTGCCCCACTCTGACCAAGACCCGTGGTAGGCGCGAATATGCAATCCATGCAAACGGCCGACCAAATAAGATAGGCCCGAGCGGTGGTGAGTTTGGCAGTGTGTAATAATCTGCCCAGCACCCGACACCCCCAGATCTTTTAAAACCTCAGCCATATCAGCGCGAAGTCGGGTTTGTTTTTGCGGGTCTTTCAAAAGCTCCCAATCTAGATTAACTGCGCCCGGGATATGTCCGGCTCGCTGGGACCCTGAACGCAGGCCCAAATATTCTTCTTTGGAACGCACATCCCAAATTAATTGCTGTGAATCTTCAAGGGTGGCCATTACGTCCGGAATTTCGGCAATTGGGGCAGTGTCTATACTGATATTCGCAGGCTCGGTACCCATCGCACTGCACGGACCCTTAGCCAACTCCATGCCAGCGCCGTGCCAAGCGTGCAGCCCACCATCTAAGTAGGCCCAGTTGTCATGGCCAATAATATCTAAGGTCCAGAGGAAGCGCCCGGCCCAACCACCGCCTTCATCATCGAAAGCAATAATTTTGCAGTCAGGCTGGTAGCCAATACGAGTAAATAGGGTCTCTAGGTCTGCCAAAGCCGGCAACTTGCCGGATGCAGGGGGAATGCCACAGACCAATTCTTGAGGTGTGACCAAAACCGCGCTAGGAATGTGCGCCTGGGCAAACAGTTCAGCGCTGGTGACCTGAACCAAAATGACTTTGTCTTTGTTCATTGCGGCGAGGTCAGATGGTTCTAGAAGTGCTACGGGATGGTGGTGGTACACAATAATCTCTTCTGGTGTGCTTTGGTATTGGCTAATCATAACGGAAATTAGCTGTGGGTCATCTGTTGCTGAACTAAATATGCGCACAAAAATAGCGCTCAAGAGGTCTGGCCATCGCTCAAGTGAGCGCGTTATGGAAGTAAGATTTTGATTGATGAAAAAACGAACTATTTGCTCGAGACGGTTTATTATTCATTGCATGCGTACAAGGTGGAGTGGCGTGGGAGGCTTCATCAACAAATAGCAGTGAACGTTTATAAGCTTGGGCAAGGAGATTACATTGAGCGCCAACTTAGTATGGATTGATTTAGAAATGACAGGCCTCGATCCCAAAAAAGATCGTATTATTGAAATGGCTATCATCATTACCGATAGTGATCTAAATGAGTTAGCCGTGGGGCCAGTATTGGCTATTCAACAGCCGCAGTCGCTGTTAGACGGTATGGACGATTGGAACCAAACCCACCATTCCGCGTCCGGACTGTTGCAGCGCGTGCAAGAATCTAAGGTTACAGAAACAGAGGCCGAAGCAACTTGCTTGGCTTTTCTTGAGGCCCATGTAAAAGCTGGCGAAGCGCCGTTGTGTGGCAATACCATTTGGCAGGACCGACGCTTTTTGTCCCGCTATATGCCAGACCTAGAAGGCTACCTACACTACCGAATAATTGATGTTAGTAGTATTAAGGAGCTGGCAAAGCGTTGGCACCCAGAAATTGCTTCAGGGGTTATAAAAACCAATCAACATACTGCCCTTGCGGACATTCAAGAGTCGATAGAAGAGCTGCGCTACTACCGCGAGCATTTGTTTGTGTCTTAGTTAGGCCCCGGACAACTCTAATTTTAGAGGCTGAGGAATCCGCTATGAGTAATGAAATTACAGCTAAAGATTTCGCCGAATATTTTTTGGCAAAAGGGTCATCTTTTTCGAATGTTGGTATGGGCTTTAAGCACGGCTCTGCGTTTGGATTAAAAGATATGGCCGAGGAGGTGAGTGAGCTAGAGAGTTTGCTCAACTTTAAATATCTCGAAAAATATCTTGATATCATTACAGATTGCGGGGCGTTCGCCAATGCTCATTTTAGGAGCAGTTGGTGGCGCGTTAAAATACGTTAGACGAAATGGTTCTTTGGTCTTACTCTTTCTCTTACGCCGGCTTATCACTCCGGTATTGTAGGTCACGAGAACACACAGCGATAAACCAATTCCAGATTTGCGTACGGCGGCTATGATGATTTCTTTAAAGAAAATTGCTTCTTCTTATGAATCATTAGGTATCTAGCTTAGCTTTTTATTCTTGCTTCTGTCGGCCATATTGTTTCTCAACTAGTTTTTGTTGCGAGTGCACGTACCTTCAGTTGCCCTAACGCCCAGTCTATATGCTGATCCACCATCAGGTTGACTCGCCCCAGTCCATGGGTTAATGCGTTCACAACTTCTTCCCCGCCAGCGCCATTGCCCAGTGCAATGGCTATGTTGCGTTGCCACTGCGGGTAACCGACACGGCCCATGGCAGAGCCTTGTATAAGCAGCCGAAATTGCTCTTCTGATAATTCGAATAAATCTAACAGCTCGGGTTGGTCTAAACCGTTGCGCACGGCAAAATCAGGCTCAGTGGTGGTGGGTGCATCACGGTTCCACGGGCAAAACAGTTGGCAGTCGTCGCAACCGTAGATACGGTTGCCCATTAATGGGCGCAGTGCTTCGTCTATGCTGTCTTTGTGCTCAATGGTGAGATAGGAAATGCAGCGAGTGGCATCAAGTTTTTTTGGGCTGATAATGGCTTGAGTTGGGCATACGGTCATACATGCGCTGCATTTGCCGCAGGCGTCTTCAACGATAGTTTGGTCTATCGCCAGCGGAGCATTGGTATAAATCTCTCCAAGGAAAAACCATGAACCGGCTTCCTTGTCGAGTATCAGTGTATGTTTGCCCATCCATCCCAAGCCGCCTTTTTCCGCTAGGGCTTTTTCTAATACCGGCGCAGAATCGGTAAAGGCCCGAAACTGATAATTCGCCGATTGCCCTTGAGTTAACAACTCGTTGATTTGACTCGCAAGCTTAGCCAAACGCCGGCGCAGCACTTTGTGGTAGTCACGGCCCAGGGCGTAGCGAGAGATATAGGCTTTGTTAGAGTTTTCCAGTACCTCAATGGGCTGGGTGTCGGCGGGCAGGTAGTTCATGCGCGCTGTGATCACTCGATAGGTGCTTGGTTCTAATTGATCCGGATGCAGGCGTTTTTCTAAGTTCCTGTGAAGGTAGCCCATCTCTCCAGCAAAGCCTTCATTAAGCCACCGGCGCACATGAGGCGCGTGTGCGCTCAGGTCTATGTCGGTGACCGCCAATTTTTGGAAACCCAAATTTTCAGCATGGGCGTTTATTTGGCTTCTTATTTGCGCTTGGTCCCAGCCGGGAGGCGTTTCAGATATGTTGTCGCTGGGGGTTTTGATGATTAACCTCTATGCAAGCTGCTTGCATCTAATAGATTCTTTTCGAAAGTGGGCACAATGCTGGTTACACTATACTAGTGTGTGGCAGCTAACTAAATGCTCGAGCTGGGGCGCGGGCATATACCGGGCCTTAAGGTTCATTATTCGGATGATATTGACCTATGTTGGATGAGCAAATACATCTTTATACCGCTGCAGCCAGTCAGGCCATTGATGTGGATGCAGTTCAAACCACAGCCCAAGGCGGCTTGGGTATTGAAAGTTTTGATCTAATGAAACGTGCGGCCGATTACGCCCTTGCCTGTCTTTGCCACCGCTGGCCGGATGCCGCCGGTTTTAGCGTGTTTTGCGGTAAAGGCAACAATGCCGGTGACGGCTATGTTCTGGCTGCAATGGCCTCCCAAGTTGGCATGCACGTACAAATTGTTGCTGTGGTAGACCCGCAAATTTTAACAGGCGACGCACTGCGCGCTTACGAACACTGCGTGGCAATCGGTTTGGTGATTGATGATCTTCATGCGCCCATAGCTCATCCAATCGTTGTCGATGCGCTGCTTGGTACGGGTTTTTCGCCGCCGCTCAGGGAGGAGATGGCCCAGACGATTAGTCGCATTAATGCACACAAAGGTGATGTGCTCAGTTTAGATTTGCCCTCTGGTGTCAGCGCCGACAAAGGCCTTGCTGGTGCCGCGGTAAACGAAAGTATCAACGCGACACTGACGGTTTCTTTTATAACCCATAAAATTGGGCTACACACCGGGGCAGCGATTGCTGCACGGGGTGACTTACTTGTTACAGACCTTGGCGTGCCAGCGCATATTTTTCATCGTTATCCTTCAACTCCATGCCTTAAGTGGTCCCCAAGTAGGCTGCCGGTAGCTCGTGTAAACACGCATAAGTCTCGCCAGGGACATGTCTTGGTAGTGGGCGGTGATGTGGGTATGGCCGGTGCTGTATTGATGGCAGCCCAAGCGGCTTTTCGCGCTGGCGCTGGATTGGTGACTATTGCCACTCATGCCGAACATCGGTCCGGTATTTTGGCTCGGCTACCCGAGGCAATGTGGGTTGACCCTGATAGTGCAAACTTCGATATTGTCGCCCAAGGTTGTGATGCGGTGGTAGTTGGACCAGGCCTAGGTCGGGTGCCTTGGGGATTGGCGATACTTAAGCGCGCGTTAATCCTCCCTTGCGTAAAAATTCTAGACGCCGATGCCCTTTATTGGTTGGCCGTAGAGCAAGAGGTTAAAGACTTTTGTGCCGTCTCTAGTGCAGCTCTTTTTATAACACCCCACTCTGCTGAAGCTGCACGTCTACTTAATCGGCCGGTTTCCAAAGTTGAATCTGATCGCCTTGCCGCGACAAGTTTGTTGGCCGAGACATATGCTTGTTATGGTGTTCTTAAAGGTCCCGGTTCGGTGTTTTTTGCGGCGCAAGAGCATGCCATATGCGCACAAGGCAATGCGGGTATGGCTACCGCCGGTATGGGTGATGTTCTCAGTGGTATTGCCGGCGCCCTTGTCGCTGAAGTTGCGGCCAACGGTGACGCGGATTTGGCTGCGCTCAATTATGCTTTCCAAAGCGCCGTGTTGTGGCACAGCGCAGCAGCAGACCTGGCGGCTGTCGAATTAGGACCGCGCAGTTTAATGGCCACAGATGTAATATCATCGCTGCCTAGGGCTGGGCGGAGTGCCGAGCTGAATAAAATGTAACGGATTATTTTAAGCCATTAGAAGAGATGTTCGAGTTGCTTGAAGCAGAAGATATGCACGAAGTACTAATTGACGAGGCCGCAACCCAAGGGTTTGGTGCCGCGCTCTTGCCTGTGCTCAAGGAAAAATTCCCCTGCGGCGCAGTGATCTTTTTGCATGGCGATTTGGGTGCTGGCAAAACTACATTTGTGCGTGGCATTCTTCGTGAATTGGGTTTTTTAGGCGCGGTAAAAAGCCCTACTTATACGTTAATGGAACCCTATGAACTGGACGATCTTGAGGTATACCATTTTGACCTATACCGGCTGCGGTCTCCTCAAGAATTAGAATTTGTTGGCTTTGATGAAATTTTTAGTGGCCCGGGGTTAAAGCTGCTTGAGTGGCCGGAGCAGGGTCAGTCCTGGCTGCCCAGTCCAGATGTAGACGTGTACCTTGAGCTATATCGCCCAAGCGATGATGAAGACTTTCAACGTAAAGTGAGTGTGCGTTTTGCACGGACTTAAGACGAAGAATAAAGTTATTCGAGTTGCTCTGGTTTATCAGGCGGCGATTCTTTGTTGGCTTTTTTTCTTAGCGCCAAATGTCTTTGCTAACGTCCTAGACGGCATTAGAGTTCACGAGGCACCAGATTCTATTCGGGTAGTACTTGATGCTCGCCAAGAAACTCAATTCAAGCAATTTGCCTTACAAAATCCACACCGCATAGTCATCGATCTAAAGAATACACGGCCAGGTAAAAAGCTAAGTTTTGCTAAGGCAGGCGTAGGTCTAAAGGGTATTAGGGGTATTCGCGGCGCTGAACGCGGTAAGAATTACCGCATAGTTATTGATACCAAGGGGCCATTGTCGGCCAAGCCGTTTAAGCTGCGACCGATTAACCCTTACGGTCACAGGTTAGTGGTGGATTTGTTTTATCCAACCAAGAAGAAGCCGGTAGTTGTTGCAAAAAAAAACCGATCGCAAGAAAAAAATAGAGACGTAGTGATTGCCATAGACGCAGGTCATGGTGGCGAAGATCCGGGTGCGTTAGGCCCTAGAAAGGCTGAAGAAAAAAAGGTCGTTCTGAGTATTGCGAGGCGAACTGCAGATCAGATTAATCGTATGAAGGGCTTTAAGGCAGTGTTGATTCGCACAGGTGATTATTACGTAAAATTAGAAGATCGTACTACTCGAGCAGCTCAGAGCAGAGCCGATATGTTTGTGTCGATTCACGCAGATGCGTTTAAACAATCCTCTGTGAGTGGCGCTTCAGTTTGGATACGGAGATCAGAGGGAGACGTTCGGGAATCCAGTGATCTTGAAAAATTCCTGGTTAAGCAAGCTAATCAATCCGATATGATCGGAGGTGTAGGAGAGACGATAAAGCTCAGCAGATACATTACGCCGGTTCAAGAATATATAGTGGAGAACTCTACAAGATTTGTGCGTGAGGAAAGTCGTTTGGCGGGCGAAGCCGTACTTCGAAATATGCAAAAAGTTACTAAGCTCCACAAAAAGGAAGTTTCGGAGGCCAGATTTATGGTCCTCAATAGACCTGATATAATCTCGATTTTGGTCGAAACGGGTTTTATTTCAAATCCATTAGAGGCAAGAAGGCTTTCCCAGTCTAATCATCAATTAAAATTAGCTAAGGCCATTGCCGACGGCATAGGCGAATATATGCGAGCGAATCCGCCCCCCTTAACTTTTCTTGCGGCGCGGCGCTCTGAACTGCGTTATACCATTTCTTCCGGCGATACATTGTCAGAGATCGCTGGTCGTTATGGGGTATCGGCTGCGGCTTTGAAACGGCGCAACAAGTTGTCCAGTGATCGTATTCGTGTAGGTCAAACAATTTATATCCCCCGTGGAGCCTAGTATGAAGCGTGTAAAGCGTTTGAGTTCATTTGTAGCTGACCAAATTGCAGCGGGAGAAGTGGTTGAACGTCCGGCTTCAATTGTAAAAGAATTGTTAGAAAACAGTCTTGATGCGGGTGCAACAAATGTAGAGGTTCGCTCCGAAGCCGGCGGCGTAGGTCTTATTTGGGTGCGCGATAATGGTTCAGGTATTCACTGCGAGGATTTGCCGTTAGCGTTAGAGCGCCATGCCACAAGTAAAATCACTGATGCGGACGACCTTATTGGTATCAGTAGTCTTGGCTTTCGCGGCGAAGCGCTGGCCAGTTTGGCGTCGGTAGCGCGAGTAAAGTTGAGCTCTTCAACCAATGCCGATGAAGGCGGTTGGCATTTGGAGAGTCATGGTGGGAGTGAAATCTCTACCGGTCCCATTGCGCATAATCAGGGCACAACGGTTGAAGTACGCGACCTGTTTTACAACACCCCTGCCCGACGTAAGTTTCTTAAGGCTGAAAGAACGGAAGCCCATCAAATTGACCTGGTGCTGCGACGTATGAGTCTTGCATATATGGATGTGGGTTTTACCCTTCAGCAAACTCGCGAGGCAAGCATCGCCGGTAAGGCTGCGAGACCTCTGGTGCTTGCTGCAGGCAATACCGAAGATCGGCTAGGCCGGGTATTGAGCGCAGATTTTGTTGAACAATCGGTTTTTATTGATGAAAGTAATCACGACTATCGAATATATGGTTGGGTAGGTTTACCCAGCCATAACCGAAGACAAATGGACCAACAGTATTTTTACGTTAACGGTCGGGCGATTCGAGACAAATTGGTGGGGCATGCCATTCGTCAAGCTTATAGCGATGTGATGTTTCATGGGCGCCATGCTGTCTATGTCATTTTTCTCGAACTGCCCCAAGAGTTGGTCGACGTGAACGTGCATCCAACCAAGCACGAAGTGCGCTTTCGTGATGCACGCCAAGTGCACGACTTTATTTTCAGTTCGCTAAACCGCGCCTTACGCAGTCTACGTCCGGGAACCCCGCATAGTAATGAGGGTGCAGAGCCTGGATTGCCGCAGGGCTCCGTTGCCGCGCAACATACTCAGTGGGTAGATAATCCGTCGCCACGCCAACAACAAGAGATGGGTTTACCTCATGCACCAACAGGCAATAGTAGTTACAGACCGCAAACTCATTCAGGGTCTCTCTCAAGTTCTGGGGGGCGGTCTATCGGTCCAGATGGCGGCTTAGTGCAACTAGTAGCTGAGGAAAATCCTCAGTGGCTGCAGTCAGGTTTGGAAAATGGCGGCGCTGGTAACTCTACTGCGCAAGAGCAGGCGGGGACGCCACCGCTAGGTTATGCCGTTGCTCAAATTCACGGCATTTATGTCTTGGCGCAGAATGCAGACGGCTTGGTTGTTGTAGATATGCACGCTGCTCACGAGCGCATTGTTTACGAAAAAATGAAGCGTGAGGCCGCCCTAGACGGAATTGCAAGGCAGCGCCTACTAGTTCCCTTAACCGTAGGAGTCAGTGAGTCTGACGCAGACTTGGTCGAAGACTTTGGCGAACGATTGGCCGAAAGCGGCTTGCTGGTTGAGCGAATGGGAAGAGACAGCGTTGTAGTCAGAGAGGTGCCGCTGTTGCTTGGTAAAGCTGACGTTGGTCAGTTGTTAAAAGACCTGATTGCTGAGATGGCAGAGTTTGGTACCAGCGAGGAAATTAATAGAACCCAGCTAGATTTTTTAGCCACCCTTGCTTGCAGAGGTTCGCTGCGGGCGCATAGGCAATTAACCCTGCCTGAGATGAATGGCTTGCTGCGTGAGATGGAACAAACTGAGAATGCAGGGCTGTGCAATCATGGCCGACCCACTTTTTTACTGCGTAGTTTGCATGAGTTAGACAAATTGTTTTTGCGTGGTCAGTAGTCGATTAATGTCCTTAAGCAATGAAAGTGCTGGCAATGCAATGGCTCGGGAAAGCCTATTAACTCATCAAATTGAAAATGAGCAAACAATAGTCGTCCTAATTGGCCCCACCGCGGCGGGTAAAACCGATGCGGCGATGAAATTGCAAGATCACCTTGGAGGGCAATCCGCAGCTCAATTGATTAGCGCAGACTCTGCAATGATTTATAAAGGTATGGATATTGGCACGGCTAAGCCCTCTACTGAAGAATTGGCCGCCTACCCGCATGAGTTGGTTAGCATATTAGATGCAAAAGAAATCTATTCCGCTGCGGATTTCGTGCGTGATGCGGATACATGCATCGTTGATGCGTTTGCGCAAAAGAAGACACCAATTATCGTCGGGGGCACTATGCTCTACGTGAAGTGTTTTTTGCAGGGCATTGCCAAGTTGCCTGATGCAGACGAAGCTACTAGAAGTCAGTTGGTTAAAGAATTGGAACTGCGTGGTGGCAAGGCGTTACATGATGAGCTGGCAGCAATAGACCCGGCTGCTGCTGCAAATATTCACCCAAATAATCATCAACGACTATTGCGAGGGCTAGAGGTGGTGCGCCTGACTGGCAAGCCGCTGTCTTCTCAGTGGGTCGAAAACGCAGGAGCGTCAGCCTCTTCGAGGTTAGGCGCTAAAATACTATTGTTGGGTATTTTGCCAACGCAGAGAGAGGTATTGCACCAACGCATTGAAAATCGCTTTGATCAAATGCTAAAAGGTGGGTTTCTTGATGAAGTGCGAGCTTTGCGGCAGCGCGGTGATCTGCACGAAGATTTGCCATCGGTAAGAGCGGTGGGCTATCGCCAAGGTTGGCAGTTTCTCGCCGGAGCAATTGATGTAAACACCATGCGTGAAAAAGCAGTGGCCGCGACACGGCAATTGGCTAAGCGGCAAATGACATGGATGCGTCAATGGCCGGGTTTAGAGAGCTGCATTACGGATCAACCTGAGCAGGCGACGGCAATGATAGTGGAACGTTTGTCAACTTCTGAGCAGGTTTGATCAATTTAGAGGGTCTTAAGAGGTCTGGCACAAATTTATTATCGGCCAGCGGAATTTTGGCTGTTACGCTCTTTTATTCATGTCCCCTCCTTTCTTTC
>Ga0302126_10000015_pt1 | contig 143068 bp, 116 predicted proteins | sample CB4_20m_MG_FD_203108 | JGI IMG/M metagenome (GOLD analysis project Ga0302126, IMG submission 203108) | Marine microbial communities from Western Arctic Ocean, Canada - CB4_20m | ecosystem: Environmental > Aquatic > Marine > Oceanic | place: Canada: Western Arctic Ocean | collected 2017-09-24 | reverse complement strand
GGCCTGCGTGTTGATTCGTCCCGAGGACAGTTGAACAACCCGCTCCTCTTCGCGGTGACACACTCGTGGTGCCCAGACCTGGTCCGGTGACGCGAGAGACCGTGGTGCGGGACAGGCACCGGGATTGACCTTTCCACGCGACCCTCGCTGCGAGCGACACTCACTCGCGTGCGTCGGGAAGCATGGCCCCCTTCGGCTCGAGCGCCAGGCGCCTGCAGGGCGATGTCCTCGGGAGCGCCGAACGCGCGCCGCGCCCGCACTCGGCATCACACGCGGGATTCCAACCCTCGCGCAAATCATTCTTCCAGAGCCTAGATGCCGCCGAGCGCGCCGCGCTGCTCAAGGTCGCGCCGAGCCTCAGGTGCGCACGCCAACACACCGCGCGCATCACGTCCCACCCAAACACGTCCGCCCGTTTCGCGAACCAAGCAGCGAACATCCAGACGCATGCTTCGGCGTTCGAACCGGTGTGCCTCTTGACCCTCAACCCCCGACCCGCCTGCCCCCTGACCTCGTATCCCTCCGATCGCGTCCACCACAGGGCCACGTTTCAAACCCCGGCGCGCGGTACCGCGGACCTGGAGTGGTCAGACGACCACTCCTTCGATCGAGGCTTACCCGACACGAAAACGTCGGAGACGCAGACGCCGGTGCCGCCGAGAATGATATCCACCGCCGGCTCGCCGCCGTCCGCACACGGGTCGACCGAGTCGCCCACGAAACCGGTGAGCAAGCCGACGACGCGCCCGCCGCGTGCGGCCGCGTCAGCGGCCACGGCGCGTCGACCGAAACACTCGACGCCTTCGAAACCGACCACGCCGCCGCCTGCGAAACGCGCGCGCTCGCCGCCTCTTCGCGCGGGGACGTCCCGGTCCTCCCCGGGGACGTCCCCGCGAACGCCAAGACGCGGTGGTGTGGGAGGGACGCTCGCTGACACCGAGCAGCCCCCCCGCGGATTCGACCGCGAGCTGACTCGCGATTTCGCGAAACGGGAGGTGGAGCTTCGGTTCGAGGTTGAGAAATGGCGCGCGAGGGCGGAGGCGCTGGCGGAGGAAAATGCGTTTGTCCGCGCCGCGGGCGAACGCGCCAGACGCGTCAACGCGGAGAGCGAGGGAAATTTCTCGCTTCAATCCAGAACGTTGGATCGCTTACGCGAAGAAGCGGTTTGGGAAGGTGCTGCTAAAGCCGCGAAGCTTGTGGAACAGTGCGAGCGCCAAAGACGCGCGCTCCGGGAACTCGCCGTGGCGAGCGAAGCGCTTGTGAAGGATAACGTGTTGTTGACCTCGGAGCTCGTGACGCTCCGGGACCGGGGCGACGAAGCCGAGGCGAGAGCGGAAACGCTAGCAGATCGATTGAATGGCGCGCGGAAGCTTTACCTAGCAGGGCAAAAGAGTCTGCAGCGAGCAGAGGAAACGCGGGGGGTGTTACCAGACGGGAGGTGGGAGAAAAAACTTAACCAACTCCTCACCGCCGACGTCTTGCACAGGTCAAAGCCGCCGAGCGTGTTTCCGGTTGACGCGGGACGAAACCCGCTAGTCGCGGTGTCCAGTTCATACACAGCTCCTACGAGTGAGAACTACTCCTTCCAAAACCCCAAAGCAGGCGGCGGTGTCCCCGGGTCCCTAATCGCGGAGCGCAGAAAGCTGCACGTGGAGAACGAGGCTTTGCGGAAAGCGCTGCGATTGGCGCGGGCGACGGTCACGTCGGTTCAAGAGACGCGGTTTGTGGTGAACAGCGAGCTTGCGGCGGCGCGGAAGGACGGCGGCGCGAAAGCGGCGCGGCTGCAATCGCAACTCGCGGGCGCGGCGAGGCGTTTGCGGTGGCTCGTGGGACGGGTGGAGAGTTTGGAGTGCGGTAATAGGGAGAAGGACGGCTACGCGGCTTCGCTTGAAAAAAGGTTGTTGGCGCAACACGCGACGATGGGAAAGGTCACGGGGAAAGCGGCGCGCTCGATTCGCGAAACCGAGGAACGCGAGCTGGAACGCGGGTGGAAATCGTCCACCGGGGGTAAAGCTGGTACCTCGGGAGGTACCAGCGCTGACATAACCACCGAGCCTTTACGGAAAAAAACGACTAACCCCGCCTTGGCGAGCGCGGTTTCGTATTTGAAATCCGGAAGTGCAGATTCTTTAAAGAAGAAAACGCGCGGCGACGGATGGGTCGCGGGGTCTGGCGCGCGGACGCCCACGGCGCGTGATGCGTTGCGGCTGGCGCGCGCTGCGAGGGTACGCCTTAGCTCGCCGAGCGGCAAGGACGCGTTCGACGAAGGCGCCGTGGATGACGACGAGACCTCCGGCGGCGACGAGAATCTCGACGAGACGAATGAATCGCGCGACGCAAACGCAATCCACGCCTCGGCGCGCGTCGTGGATTTCGACTTCGACAGTACTCCGCGCGACGTCACCCCGGTTGGCAAAGGTTTTCCCTCCATCGGTGGGTCACCGACGCGTCCATCGGGAGGGAACTCTCCGTTTAGCGGGTCATCCCCGGTCACCCCGTCCGCGGCGTTGGGCCCTGGCCATGACTCGCCACACCAGGAACCCGACGCCGCGGAGAAGTTCTCCATGGACGGCATCGAGGCGTACATCGCGAACTTGCAGTCCCTGCACCGGAAATCGACACTCGCGGTGAAGACGCCGGAGGGGAAGAAGCGATAGTATGGGGTATTTGTACCTAGTTTTTACTAATACGGAAGTCTCCAATAATATTATGAACCTTCCTGTGTCTGTTTACCTTACGACATCTTGCACTACTTATGAGACACCTTCCTGTGTCTCTTTACTAGACACCTTCCACTACTCACGGGACACCTTCCCCTGTCTCTTACTACACATCTTCCCCTGTCTCTTACTAAACACCTTCCCCTTTCTCACCCCTCAAACGCGTCCACCCTGAACGACCTGGCGATTTGCCGCAACAAGTCGTAATCAAACTCGCTCGCGTCTTTCTCCGGGACTTGACACGTCACTTTCACGATGTCTCGTCTGCCTAGTTTCCTGGCGCTTCCGGTTTGCCCCGGCCCGATCGCGGCGACCCCGAAAAAACGAAGCGGGTAGATGCTGTCGGTGCGGAACTCGTAGTTGTAATACTTGCCGTCGCTGGAAACGCTCGAGTCTATAATTTCGCTCACCGCGCCCCCAGGTCCTTTCGCCGCGACAATCGCCGCGGGGGTGCCTTTGATCGGGGCGAATTTCGTAGCCTCCACCTGCGCGAAGTTTGCCGCTGACTCGAACCCAGCACCGGTTAAACTTTCCATCTCGCTGTTCACCAGCGAGACCAACGCGGCGCCGCCGCCGGGAACTCGGCCAACTGACGAGACTTCGATCCTGAACCGTCGCCCGCCGTACTCGGACACGGGGTGGAACTCGGGGGTGTTTAACATAGGCTGGTCCCGGACCCAGTCGTTGGGGACGGCGATGGAGTACCCGGAGGTCTCGTCCACGTAGCGAGTCAGGGTGACGTTGCCGACGCGCGAGGTATCCCGCGCTTTCGGCGTATCTGATTCATCCACCACCGGGTTTGGCGGGGACCCCACCGAGTTTTCGGCGACCACGGTTTCCTCGGTGCTGGCGGCTTCCTCAGCCCTCGCGCCGCCGGGTGCTGTTCCGAACAACCCCAAGCCCACCGCGAGCGCGGAGTATCCCATCGCCGAGCGACGCGGGATGTGGCCCGAGTCCAACACACCGCCGGTTTCCGTGAAATCGGTTGGACGTGCCGAGGCCGCCACTCGTCGGGTGCTTCCACCCGCGACGCGGTGGGGGATTAGGCAGACCCGAGTTACGCGAGCGCGCCCAACGCATTCGCCGTGCACAGACACGAACGCGCGCGTACTGAAAAGGCACGACATCGCACCGACAAGCAGCCGCAGACGCGCGTCTCGCTGTGGGAAGCGCCGGATAAACGATGACGAATATCTCTCGAAATCTCCCCACTCCACAGAAAACGAACCATTTGTAAAACTGTCTGCGTCTTGGTGATCCGGCTCACAAGTCACAAGTCACACCACCGTCGCGCATCATGGAGTCCCTTAAGAAGGCTCGTGCTTTGAAGGCGCAGGCGACGCTCGCGCTTACGGCCGCGCTTACGACCGCGGCGGAGGCTGTTTCCGCGGCTGAAGCGGCGCACGCTGCGCAAGTCTCGATTCGTGTCAAACGCGAAGAATCAGAGTTGACTTCGGATGAGGTACGGGAAGAGAAGGAACTTGAGAACGTCATCGGTTTGCTTCTGGACATCAAAAAGAAACGCGCGTTAGCGGCGTTGGAAGCCACTGTGGTTTGCGCGCCTAGCACGCCTGATAAGGGCGATAAGCCCGATTCTGGTGTGGTTCTTAGCGACGAACTTACCGGCGACGTGACTGACACCACCAAAGATGCGGGTGTTGAAAAAATGGAGGTTGACGAGCTTTCGTCGCCCCAGAACCTGGAACGCAAGGTCCTTCCCAAAGGCAACGCAGGGACGTTACGTCTGGATTCGGTGGATTTATCGGACGCGATGCGGGGCAACGACGCGCTGCGCCGGCGTTTGTGTCGCAACTTACAGATCTCTTTCAACAAAGACATCGATACGTACGAAAGCCTGGCCTTGCGCGTGGTCGCGGCGGGCGACAAAACCGAGGTGTGCCAAAAGAAACCGCCCCCTCAGTCGTGTTCGTTGTCGTGGCACGACCTGGAGCTCGCGATTCGGGGCTGGGCGCCGATTGAGTACCAGAACTCCCCCGATGCCAAACACCGAGCCCGGGCGAATCAACTCAAGGGTGCCGCGGAGAGAGCGAAGCTCGACATTGAGGAACACGGCGGTTTCGTCGGACTTGATGCAAAAAGCGCTTTTGAAATCGCAAAAAGAGCGCGTGACCTGTCAATCAACCGGGAAGGTCTGTACGTGGAACGTGACCCGACGATTTACCACGACGGCGCGGTGTACTTGACGGATACGAATGCGGCCGCGGATAGACAACTCCGAGTTCAAGAGATTGAACAAACCCTACGGGACGAAGGAATGCTTCGCGACGAGTTCCCGGGTTTGACCGAAAAACAAGCGCGTGAGATCATTCACTCCGTGAAACTCGGCGGCGAAGTGGTGGAGATTGCGGATGACGCGGATTTGCAAAAGAAGAAAGCACGGAAACTGCCAACGAAACTCGCGACACTCAAAGCCACGCCGCTGAAGTACGGCAGAAAGTGAGTTCCAAGTGGTGAACGAGAGTCGTCAGAGTTAAAGACTCCCGACTCCAAAGTTGCGTTCATTGTAAATAAAAGCTGTACCTATTTTGTGGGCGTCCCGGAGATTTCCCAAGTGTGTCCCACCTGAAGAACTGGCACTACCTCTCCCCCTACCTCTCCCTACTACCTACCTCCTCCCCCCCCCGGGGTACACCCGTTGCTGTTCCCGGATGTACCCCCGGATGAAATCCCCCGACCCCACCTGCGTGATCACGCCGTTTTCCATGTACGCCGCCATGTCGCATTTCTCCAGTTCCTCGAGCCGGTGCGTGACCCACACCGCGCACGCGCCTGATGTAAAAAAGAAAGTGTCAGTCTCGTATGGGCAATCAGTCTGCGGAATGTGGTTATTGGGAAATACTTGCCGGTTTCGTCGACGGTTCTGCGCACCGCGCTTACCACCCCGGCTTGGTCCGCTTCATCCAGAAACGTAGTGAGCTCGTCCAGCAGTAAGACTGACGGGTTTTCAACTAAAGCCCCCGCGATCGCCACGCGCTGTTTCTGCCCGCCCGAAAGCGTCGATACCTGCCGCTCCAGGATTTGCGGGTCAGTCATGTTCACCGCCAGTAGCGCCGCTTTCACGCGTCGTTCAATTTCACGTTCCGACAAATCCAAACGGTTCCCCAGCCCGAACGCCACGTCCGCCCCCACCGTGGGCATCACAACCTGGTGATCGGGGTTCTGGAACACGAACGCCCTCGGGGCTTGCACCCTCAAACGTCCACTCCACGGTTTGTTCAACCCGGCGAACGAACGCAACAACGTGCTTTTACCGCACCCGTTCGGCCCCAGCAACATGAACAACATCCCCCTCGGAACCCGAATCGTGACCCCCCGTAGCGCATCAATCGAACCAGCCTCCCCCCGCGTGCCGTGCGTTAACCACAGGTCCTCCGCCTCCAGCGCCCACGGGGATTCGTCCACGGGGGACGGGATGGCGGGCGTGGCGAATACGGGTGACCGAAAATTGTCCGGACCCAGGGTTCGCCACGCGGACCGAGACTGGGGGGCGATCGAACGCGGACCCGACGCACGGCGCGCGCACATACCAGGAGACATAGGTCGTGTCGCGCCCGAGGGCATCGCCGAACGCATGGCGAGCGACATGTGCCGCCGACAGTGTCGAGGGCATCAGATTCGGGCAGCACCGAAAGAACCCGGCAGATTTTCCCAAAACATTTTAAAACGCGTCGATGCTCGGATCTGACCTCGGGTCTTCGTCTCTTCGCCTTCACAGTCGGTTGGCGCGCACCTCAAACGCATCTTTGCACCTCGTCGCGTTTCCCTTGAAACCCGTTTCGCGAAGATGCAGTATGGCGGCGGGCAAGGCGGGGGCTTCGGCGCTCCACGCCAGAACAAGCGCATGGTCATGGCGGATGCGCGTAAGAGTTACTCGAACAGCTGGACCACGGATCTGATGGGCGCGCCTTGTAAGAACCCTGGCTTCTGCGTCTACGCCGCTTGTTGTAACGTCTGCGTGGCGTACTCGCAACGCAAGGAGATCATGTTCAACGATTTAACGAACTACACGTGCTGCAACGGGGGTATGTGCATCTCCGGCCGGCTGGGGGAAAAAAGCTGCCCCGAGTTTTGCCTCTGCGTCGAGGCGTTCTGTTGCTTTCCCAGCGCCGTGGCCACGAACCGGTTTATGATTCAGGACGAAATGCGCGTGGAGAACACCAAGTGCGACAACTTCATCATAGGGTTCATGTTGTGTTTGAACCAGCTGGCGTGCATTTTTCGAATCGCCGCGATGGTTTCGGGGAACGGTAAGTATTCCCAATCACCGCGCACCGCCTCTGCGATTGCCCATACTCGTACCAGAAGGGACTGTTACCCTGACTGTTTACTCATACACATTACGAGAGACTGACACTTTCTTTTATCTCGTATCAGACGAGATTGAGCAAATCGCGGACATCCTGGACTGCATGGCGGACCTTACCTACTGCACCGTGTGCGCTTGCATGCAAACGCAGCACCAGGAACAGCTCAAGCTCCGGGATCCCAACGCGCGGCCGGCGGGCACGCCCGCGCGCAACCCCATGGCCCCACCGCCGCAGATGCACATGCAGCAACAGATGCAGCAACAGCCTCAATACGCGCAACAGCCAGTGTACGGCCAGCCCGTCCACGGGCAGCCACAGTACGCGCAGCAGCAGCAGCCGCAGATGATGCAGCCGCAATACGCGCAGCAGCCGCAGTACGCGCAGCCGCAATACACTCAGCAGCAGTACGCACAGCCCAGGTACTGATACGCAGGAAAAGAGCAGTGCCGATACGTACGGAAAAGGCGGAGAAGACGATTAGCGAGACACGCGTGCGGTTTTTAACAAGAAATACGTACCTCGTACTTACACTCCAGCTTACATTACCCTAAAAACCACGCCTCGCTTCTTGTTCATTTCCGATAACGCACGCACCACAGCGTGGTATTTATCCGCCGCCGACCCTGAGGCGGCTTCCTTGACCCGGCGGCCTACCTCGGACGCGAACGCTTCGATCTCAGCCGCCGCGAAATCGTCGGTGTGACTTGTCAACGCGGCGGTCACGTCGGCGATCGTCGCGGCGAGTTCCTGGTCCGAGGGAAGAGGATGAACGTTTTCAGCCTCTATGGGCGCGACTTGTGCCATCCTTGCCGCCGCCGCGGCTTCTGTGGCAACCGCCTCGCCCGCCGCCTTAATCGCGGCGGTTTCCGCCGCCGCAAACACCACCGCGGCTTCCGCCTTGGCCGCCGACACCGCGGCGTACGCCTTATCCAAAGAATCCTCCTCCGCCGCCGTTTTGGCAGCCGCGATAATCGCCGCTTCTTCTCGCGCGCGCTTCTTCCTCGCCTCCCGCGCCATGGCCTCCGGGTCCGCCACGTACCCGGGCTGAGAGAACACCTCGCGGCTTCTTTTATCCCCCACCACGTGTGTGTCGCCCTCCTCGCCATCGTCGCCGCCGCGCCGGCTGCGTCGCTCGCCCAGAAAGGTTTCGTCCAAGACCGCGCCGGTCTTGTTCGCGAGCCCCAAGTCCCCGGTTTCACCCGCCCGTGTTCGTCGCTCACCCGCGGCCCGCTCCGCGCGGGCGCGCGCGATCTGCACGCACCTCCCCACCAACCCCGGGTCCAGGGACCCGACCATCTCCCGCACCGTGTCTTCCAGCGCGTGCGCTTTCGACACGAGCTGCCTTCCCTCCGGGTCCGCCGCCCGTCTTGACGCGGCTTCGCGCGTGGCGTGGTTCGCGCTTCTCTCAGCGGCGCTCTCGCCGACGCCGCCCCAGTACGTCTTCGCCGCGTCCACGATCAGCCGGACGTCTTTCAAAAACGCATCCACGGTAAGAAACCACCCCGTGTCGACTCGCCACAGCAGCGTGGACAGGTCCATGGGGTGAGGCACGGTTTTGAAATACCCAGGCGCTTCGGTGTCCGCAACCGGGACGTGGAAATCGCTCCACTGTTTTTTGTAAAGCAACGTGGTGATCAAGTCCCTGAGGAACATTCTTTGCTGCCGCAGCGCGCGGTCCTCCTCCGCGAGCATCGCGGTCGTCGCGGCGTTGGAGGCGCTTGACTTTTTGGAGGCGCCGTTGCCGTCGTCGCCGCCGCCGCCAATCACGTCGCCCGCTTTCTGCAAAACCTCCTTTCCGTAATCCACCCTCGCTTTCTGTTTGCCAGACCCCGAGGCGCCAAACGCCGGGTCCCGCGTTTTCGCATCCGCCGTTCTCGCCGCTCTCGCCGCGGCGCCGACGATTGGTTCGAAGTACCCCGCCCTCGCCTCAGCGCTCGGCTTCTGCAGCGCAATCACCTGGCCGTCTCCGAACAAACCAGCGGCGTCGTCATCCAGCTCGTCCCCCGCACAGTCGCACGTCGCGAGCAACAACAAGGGTAAGTCAGACGGGACGTCCTCCATCAGCGCCCGCAGCGTCGCCCGCAGCGTGGGCGACGCGCTGTCCCACCACAGACGCAGGTGCGGCAGGAAAAGCACGGCGGGCGCGGCTCTGCGCGCTTCAGTCACCGCGCCCACCAGCGCCTCTTCCGGTGACCTGCCTCCATCCGCGAGCAGGGAGGGGAGCCCGATGGCGTGCACGGGAAAGGCTTCCAGTTCGTGCAGCAGCGCCGCGGCGAGGGGGGCTTGGCCGAACCCGGGCTCGCCCGCCACGAGCAAACGAGGCTGTCGGGCTAAAGGACAGTTCACAAACTCAAGCGCCGCGGCGCCCGAGGACTTGCCTCGCGATCCAGACGGCTTCTCCAGACCAAGCACGTCGAGAAGCTCGTCGTCGTCCGATGAGTCCGCGTCGTCCAGGTCAAACGCGAACGCGGCGCCCCCGACGGCGCCCCCCGCCGCGGTCGCCTTTGACGCCTCGTGCGCCATCGCGGCTGGCGGAAACGCGCGCCGCACGTAGTCCAGGGTCTTTTCAAGCGCCGGCCCCAACAGGTGTTGCCTCAACGCCCCTAGCGGCCGTGCGTGCGCCTGTGCGCTTCGGTGCGACGCCGGGGTGATGGCTTCCATCGCAGCGCGAAAGTCAACCCGCGTGGGGATAACTTGCCCAGGGTCGATCACGAGCTTGTCGTCGCTTTCGTAAATCTGGGGGTAGCGCCGGCGCAGCGCGTGCACCGCGGCTTCCGTGCAAAGCGCTTTCAAATCAGCCCCGCAGTACCCCACGCACTTCTCCGCCAGTTGCCCTAAAAGCGAACTCGGAGGCTTGTGTTCCCAGTTCCGGGTGTGGATGTGCAAAATCTCGACCCGCGCTTTCGCGTCCGGCAACGGAAACGCCAACTCGCGGTCGAACCTCCCGGGTCGCCGCAACGCGCCGTCGATCGCGTCCACCCGGTTCGTCGCGCCCAACACCACCACCCGCCCGCGGCTATCGAGGCCGTCCATCAGCGCCAGCAACGTGGCGACGATACTGTTGTGAATCTGGTCCGTTTTTGACGAGCGCACGGGAGCGAGGCCTGTGATTGGGAAAGAAAAGTGTCAGTCTTGAGTCTCGAGTATGGGTGTACTGTATTCCGCAAACAGCGCACTTGTGATATATTTGTAAGAGCCGCGAGTACTGGTAAGAGATACCAGTAGTGCACTTCCTTTTAACGACGGCCGTGGACGTCAAAGAGGGGCATCAAACGGTGTGCCTGGATTTGGGAAACGCCCAAGGCCGTACCGTCAATTTCGTCAAAGAAAATAATAGCCGGCTCGCGCTTCTGCGCCTCCGCGAACAACAGCCGCAGCTGCCGTTCGGACTCACCGACCCACTTCGAAAGCACATCAGCGCCCTTGCGCATGAAAAAAGCAACCTCCGCGCCCGCTCGCGAGCACGACGCCGCCAAAGCGCGCGCGATTAAGGTCTTGAGACCAATAAAAGAAAGTGTCAGTCCTTCGTAATGTGAGTGAGTAATTACGGGCGGACAATCGGCAGAGGTAATAACCGTCCCTTCGCAGGACGAGTATGGGAACACAGGGAGCCCGGGAATTGGGAAAGATGAGCGCAACTCCCAACGCGTACCTTCCCCGTCCCGGGCGCGCCGTACAGCAACACCCCTCGCGGCGGTGCCATTTTGAACCTCGCGAATACCTCCGGGTACAACAGGGGAAGGAACACCATTTCCTTCAGGCTGTGCACGTAGTGCGACAACCCCCCGACCTCGGCGAAGGTCAGGGAGGGGTCCACTTGTAGGGGGGTTATCTCGGCGCCGGCGGCGTTACCGGCGCCGTTACCGCCGCCCGCCCCCGCTCCGCCGCCGCCGCCGCCGCCCAAGTCGCCCCCGTACGTCCCTCCCTGCGGCGCGAGCGGGTACGGATTGCCTCCGTTGTTCCCCCCCCCCCACGGGTGCTGTCCGCCTGCAAGCGAGGGCGCGCCCCCAAACGCGTCAGTTTCGCCGTCCAAGTCGCTGTCGTCCGTGTCGTCCATCCAGCGGTGTCCGCGCGCGCCGCCGCGGTTGTTGTTGTTCCGGTCGCGCGCCTCGTTTTTGTCCCTCTTGTCTCTCTTGAACCCCCCGGCCGGTCGGTGGCCTGCCTGCTTACCGGATGCCGGCCGTCCTCGGGATCCCAGGCCTCCCTGCTTTTCCTCGTCGCTCCCGTCCCGTCGCGGAGACGCTGGTTTGGGAGGCGAGTACCGCTGAATCGTGACGCGTTCGCGTTTCGAGTACCGCGTCGGTTCCGCCCCGTCCTCGTCGTCAGGGTCCGGCTCCGAGGTTTCGGACCCGTCTTCGTACTCCCCCTCGCCGTCACTCGTTGGTTCGTCCAGATCGTCGTCGTCCTCTTTCCAATCAGGTGACAGCCGCGCCACCACCGGTTTCGCCGCGCGTGAGCTGCGTCGCACGAAGTGCCCTTCCTCGTCGTCCTCGGGATCCGAGTCCTCATCCACACGCGCGCTTCGCCCGCGCGCGCGAAGCGATTTCCTCCCGCCAACCGGGGGCGACTCGTCGTCATCGCCCGTCTGTTTCATCGACGCCATCGCCTCGACGGCCGCGGCGCGCCGAGGGCGGCCGGTCATCGCGTCGAAGGTGCAGATCGTAGTGCAGATTTGAAGGTGGTTGACAGACCTTTCCGAGGATTTGAAAAACACTTGCGTGTGCGGTTTCGTTTGGCAGCGTCAGCGCGCCGAGGGTTGCACTCCGTGCCGCGCGATGACCGCGTGTTCACCGCGTGTGGAGCCGCGGTCGTTTTGCGCTGCCACAGGGCGAGGCCCTCGTCCCGGGCGTTCCGGTCGCGCAAAACATGCCGCCCCCCCCGGTCGCCGCGGCGCGCGACGCGTCATCGTTTGGGCCGAGACCGGGTCTGGGTCCGGGTCTGGTGACGACACCTCCGGTGACGCGTCCTCCGCCCGGGACACAACACTTGAGTCTCAGTTCATGGCCATTCTTCGCGAGCAAACCACGCGCAGGCGGCTTGAGATGGAAACGCGGTGGAAACAGGGCGGTTTGCGCCCCAGGGTTGTGCACGAGAGTTCATCGGAATGGATCCGGCGGGTTTCGTTTCAGTGGCCGCTCGCCGCGATGGGCACCGCGAGCGGCGCCGTGCTGGTCAGCGAGTGCACGGAAACCGGCGGGTCGCCTGATTCGAGACGACAACGGTCACAGCGGTTAGTCGCGAGCGCGAGTGATGCGCACTCACGGGACTGGGCCAACGCGGATGAACGAGGGCTGGGGGAGCGGTCGCTGTTAGGGCTGTACGACGGAGGGGCGGTTACTGCGATTGCGATTGACGCGAGGTTCGGGGATTCATTAAATGAAGACGACACGACACATGGGGACAATAACGACAACAACACTCTCGGTGCGTTGGTAGCCTCGGGAGGCCGTGATGGGGTGTTACGTATTTTCCGAGTCCCGCGACTCGCTGTTGACGAGATGGATTTGCCTCCGACGAAAAGAAAGTTCAAAACGGAACACGGCGCCGCGCTCGTCCCGTTTGGCGAAGCGGCGCACCCCAACGTCGTCACCTCCGTTCTCCTGGACCCGAGCACGCACTCCGTGTGGACCACGTGTCTTGATGGGAAGGTGCGGGTTTGGGAGGTTGGCGGAGGTGGCGCTGGGGAACCGAAGGGCACTGGTACGGATGAAAAGAAGGACGACAAAGAAAAGAAAAAGGATGACGCCGAAGACTCCGACTCCGACGCCGATTCGTTAAAGCTAAAACTGATCGCCACGCACGCCACGCACGCGCCGGCGCTGTGCGCGTCGCTGTGTCCGCTGCAGAGAGTGGTTTACGTCGGCACCGCGGACGGCGGCGCGTACGTGTTCGACGCAGGTACAAGTGGGTTGACGACTGGGCTTGAGGGACAGGACGCGGAGGGAGGAGTGGATGACTCTGGAAATGACGCAACCGAGCTGTGCCGATGGAGCGCGCACGAAGCGGGTGGCGTCCGCGCCATCGCGGCGGCCGCCGGCGGGTGCGTGACCGGGTCATCCACCGGGCCCATCTACGCGTGGAACTACCGCAGGGGCGGTTTGTTTTGGGACGAATCCGATGGAGCTGTTTCGCACGGAACCGGAGCCAAAACAAATACCGGAAACAACAGGAAGAACGCGCCGCCCCGGCTCGTGTCAAAGCTCCTGGGGCACGTCGCGGCGGTGGTGGGTTTGAGCACGGGGAACCCGGCGCACCTGGTGTCCGGGTCTCACGACGGTACGGTTCGGGTGTGGGACATGCCACGGCTTTCCACTGAACCTGGCGCGCCTGGCACGGACGTTGGGGTTGACCTCGCGGGGGTGATTGACGACTTGCTTAGGGGGGAGGGGGAGGGGGAAGGGAGGGAAGATAAAAGCAACGCGAAAGAAAAAGAAAAAGAAAAAAACCCGAAGCCCTCCCCGTTTGTCGCCGAGCGCCGTGAGGCGCTTTACGCCGTCACCGGCCACACCGTGTGGCTCGGCAGCGTCAGCGCGGACGAAACCAGAATACTGTGCGACGGCTCGAACAACGTCGCGATGTGCTACGACTTTTCGGAGGACCCGGACGGGGATGGGGATGTCTAAGGCGGTGGTAACGGGGGGGGGGCAGCGTAGCTTTTGTGACTGCAGTGTATTTTGTATTTCGAGCCCGATTTTAAGTTTATTTTTTATGTCATCAAAGGAGGGATAGGCAACGGTGTTCCCGTAGGCAAACGCGCGCGTGTGTTTTACCGGCCGTCGTCAAACCCGAAGTAGCCGCGAATCGCGAACGGCTCTTGCTTGATCTCGGGCTCGAGCTTTATCTCGGGCTCTTGCTCGATCTCGGGTGAAACCGAACGCTCCGCGCGTGCTGACTTACACGCCGCGCAGTTCTTTTTCACCTTGCCAAGCGGGCAGGGGTTGCACTCTACGCAGTCTCTTTTCACCTTGCCGTGGGGGCAACCGGTGCACTTCACGCAGTCGCTTTTCACCTTGCCGTGAGGGCAGGGGTTGCACTCCGCGCACTTGTTCTTCACCTTCCCGTGGGGACAGGGGTTGCACTCCGCGCAGCCGCGTTTCCGCTTGCCGTGAGGGCACCCTGTGCACTCCACGCAGTCGTTTTTCAGCTTGCCGTGAGGGCAGGGGTTGCAGTCCGCGCACTTGTTCTTCACCTTCCCGTGAGGGCAGGGGTTGCACTGCGCGCAGTTGCGTTTCACCTTCCCGTGGGGGCAGGGGTTGCAGTCCGCGCAGTGGTATTTCAGCTTCCCGTGCGGGAAGGGGGTGCAGTCCACGCACATGTTCTTCAGCTTCCCGTGCGGGCAGGGGTTGCAGTCTGCACAGTTGCGTTTCACCTTCCCGTGGGGGCAGGGGTTGCAGTCCGCGCAGTTGCTTTTCACCTTGCCGTGAGGGCAGGGGTTGCACTCCGCGCAGTGGTATTTCAGCTTCCCGTGCGGGAAGGGGGTGAAGTCCACGCACTTGTTCTTCAGCTTCCCGTGCGGGCAGGGGTTGCAGTCTGCACAGTTGTGTTTCACCTTCCCGTGCGGGCAAGGGTTGCACGCGGCACAGTCCTTTTGCACCTTGCCGTGAGGACACGGGTTACACTCCTTGCACTGGTGCTTCTGCCTTCCGTGCGAGCACCGCTTCTGCCCTACCATTATTACCTCCGCGCGCGCTTACGTCTGCGCTCCACACGCCACGACGTGCGAAGACGAGTCGTAGCTTTGTGAGATGACTTTCGTGACTTCCCAGAAATCCCGAAATCGAGGACGTGCCAAAAAAGCAACGCATCCCATTTGGTGCCCGAGGTGCAAGGAGATCGATATCTCCGCGACGACCTCGCGACCCGTTTTCTCGACCGGTTGACCCTTGGATTTGACCGGAGCGTTGACCCCGTCCCCCCGCCCGTCAAACCGTTCCCGTTTGTTTCAAAGGGTGGGTTTCCCGGTCACCCGTCAGCCGGTCGCGATTTTTTTATTTTGTTCCTTTTCGGTCCTTCCAGACGACGACAGTTGAAATCGCGGAAAGACAGTTATTCGTCTTTCGCGTCGACACCGGGAGTTGTTGGAAATTATCTTTTCGCGTCCAAAATCGACCCTCACTGTTTGCGCATACTGTACCGGGTACAACCCCCGGCCTTCGCTCGAACGACAGGTGCCGAAGAGGCGCGCGACACACGCTTTTTCGGATGTCGGAAAAGTCTTCTCGCGAGTTTACCGACAACAGGAAACAGTTCAACAATTAGTTCCGCGCGTGCCGTGCGCGCCATTGTGCTCGGCGCCCGGTTTGTGCGTCGCGCGATGTCCACGGAAGAGGAAGATGCGGAGCGGGTGGTGAAGAACTCGTGGACGCCTGAGGTACGTTTCGGGGATAACGCTCGCGGACGGGTCGGCCGCGACAGATCCGACCGCGCGTCGGTTGCCATCAACCGTTAAACCTGATGGGTAATCAGCTTTACCGGCTTCGGCAGCGGAAGGTCGCGGTGCCGAGGCTCCGGATGCGATCGCGATCGCGGGCTGAATCCGCTCCCAATACCACACCCAAATTGACCACCCAATGACACATCCACAGGAAGACGCGTTGCTGCGAGACCAAATCGAAAAGCACGGCGGGCCGGGCAACTGGACCGCCATCGCGGAGGCGTTAGTGGGTCGCTCCAGCAAGAGCTGCCGCCTGAGGTACGCGCGCGAGTTTACCCCGTTTCAGGGGCGTGGTTTCGTGAAACGCAATGCGCCGATTCACTTGTTCCACCCGAGTGGCCCATACAACAGGTTTCGCGGGGTGACATCACGGGTACCCCGCCCATCCGCGCCCCCGACCCCCGCGTCCCTTCGCCTTTCTAACCACCCGCCTCGGATTCTGTTATTCCTTCCAACGAACGCGGCTCCAAACAGGTGGTGCAACCAACTCAACCCCACGGTGAAACGAGGGCCGTTCACCGAGGAGGAGGACCAGAAGATCCTCGCCGCGCACGCGGTTTACGGCAACAAATGGGCGGTCATCTCGCGGAGCATACCGGGAAGGTACGCCAGGAACCACCCCCGCGGCTCTCCATTTCCGAAATTCGACACACGGAAGTCGAACGCGAAGCGCGAGATCGACTGGAATCGTTTCGATTCCAAATCGCGACCCCGCGCTTTCCGAGTCGTTTTCGCCCGCTGAAAAATACACGAAATTTCTCAAGGCACCCCCTCTTTTGGTGTCTCTGCAGTGGCGCTTTTTAAAACCGTTCAACAGTCTCTTTGGAACGACCAAATTAAAGGGTCGGTGAGAACTGGGTCAAATCAAGACAGTTGACTGCACCGAAAGTCCTTACGTCGGTCATAGTCGCCTTTCAGTTTGGGTCATTTGGGGCGTTTTTTTTCTCGAGAAATCGTGTTTACAGTCATACTGCCACCACACGCGTACTGACCTCTTTTCACCACACACATCTCACCAAAAAACAGAACGGACAACCAGGTGAAGAACCGTTTCAACAGCACGTTACGTCGCGTGCTCGCGGCGCGGGCGAGGGAGCCGTTCCCTGGTATGGGGGGCAAGCGGCGCCGTTTAGAGTCGGCGCCCGGTTTTTTCGCCCCAGGGTCGCCAAACGCTTCGGGAAAATCGGGAAATTCGTCCGAAACGCGTGTCGGGGACGGCGACGACGCCTCGGACGAGGACGGGGCTATCATGGGGCTGGAACAGCTGGTGCAGGCGAGCATGCAGGTGGAGAAACGTGAACGGCCTTCGCCTTCCGGGGGGGGAATGCAAGGGGACACGCACGCCAAGGCGTTTGTCGCGGGTGGGGCGCAGCAGTGGCGCGCGGCGGAGGCATCGGGGCCCGCGGAAGCCGGTGAACACTCCGTGCGCGCCGGGCAGATGTTCACCGACCACGCGTCGCTGCTCAGCGCGATGCAGCTGCAGCAGCAGTTACAGCAGCAAATCGCGCGCATCGCCGCGGTGGCGTACCCGGGGTTCCACGCGCCGTGCCAAACCAGTGGTGACGGCGCGGCGCACGCGAACAACACGAAAAACGAAAACGCGCCGAACGTCGCGACACCCGCCAGCACGGGGTCCTCAGCAGGCGCTGACGCGCAGACTCTTTTCGCGCAGAACAGCATGCTGCAGGCGCTTCAGGCGCACATCTCCCTGGAACAGAACGCGAGGCTCGCCCATAGTCAGGTGAACATGCCGTGGGGCTTCCCGCAACAGTTCGGCGCGACCGGCGACATGGCCGTGGCGCACGCGATTCTCGCCGCCGGGCAGAACGGGTCGGTGACCGGATTCGGGTCGTGGAAATGACGCGCTCAATCTTCGACCCGGTCGAAATGCAGTTGCTTTGACCGCATTGCTAGCTATTGCTTTGACCGCACCACCGGAAGCACGTGGGGTCCGTAAAACCGGATAGACCCACCGACGCGGCGGTGAAACGTGTATCAACGTGGAACTCTTTTTCACTTAATTAATAAACGATAACAACTTATTACCTTCGAAGTAAACAACACGTACGCTCGTAACACAACAAGCAAGTACTACCTGAGTTACTAGCATCTCTCTGACTTACCCGCATCTCTTCCTTCTCACGGGTACAACGTACCTCCTCACTGCTTCGCCAGTTCCTCCCCTCTGTCCGCGGCTGCTTTCACCGCGTTGATGAACGCCGCCCTTACTCCCGCGTTTTCCAAAACCCGGACCGCCGCGATTGTTGTGCCGCCCGGCGACGTGACGCCGTCCTTGAAAGAAAGTGTCAGTCGGTCGTGATGTGTATGAGGGATTGGTATAACGTAAACAGTCAGGTTAACAGTCCGAGGTAATAGTCCCTTCTGGTCGTAATAGTCCCTTCGCAGGACGAGTATGGGCAATCAGGGAGGCGGAGCGTGGTGATTGGGAAAGGCCCGTACCTTCAAAACCCCCGGGTGTTTTCCCGTTTCCAGCACCATCTTCGCCGCGCCCATCACGGTTTGCGCGGCGAGGTCTTGCGCGATGTGCCTCGGTAACCCCGCTAACACGCCTCCGTCCGCCATGGCCTCGATGACCTGGAAGATATACGCGGGGCCGCTTCCGCTCACCCCAGTGACCGCGTTGAGCTGCGTTTCCTTCACTTCGTGGATCTTACCCACGGCGTTGAACAGCTTGGAGACGAGCTCGGTGTGCTTTTTGCCACAAAAAGTACCAGCGGACATCCCCGCGGCGACGCACTGCACCAGGCACGGGGTGTTGGGCATGACACGCACGATGGGCACGCCCGGCCCGGCTGCCGCTTCCATCGTCGCGATCGTCACGCCCGCCGCGATTGACACGACGAGGGTGTCTTTCCCCAAAACCGGCCGCATCTCTTCAAGCACCGCGGCGACGCCGTACGGCTTGACCGCGATGAACACCACGTCGCAGTTCGCGGCGACTTCGTGGTTGCTCGCCCGGGGGGTGACCCCCCAGGACGCGAACAGATCCAGCCGGGGCTGGTTGCGGTCGATGCAGCTCATGTCAACAAACTTCGCCACCCCCGAAGCATCGAACCCGCCCGCCAACGCCTCGGCCATCATGCCGGAACCCACAAAGCCTACGCGCAGGCCTCCCATGGTGTGTAAGAACTTGTGCGTGCGTGAAATCCGCGGTGGTGGCGGGGGAGAAGTGGAGAGGACGAACCCGGTACGCTCGCAACCTCGAATTTCAGATCGCTCGAGGGGCGTTTCGGCGGCGGTGCTTGAGTTATTAGACAGGCGAAAATTGTAAATTTCGGGTGAATTACGTGACTATTTGCCACTGCGCCGTTTTTCGAACGGAACTTTCTTTCGAAAAAAAAATCTCGGAGGGGAAGAAACGCTTCTTTCCCCTCGCCATCGCAGAACCATCGCAGCAGAACCATCGCAGAACCCGACGCACGCGCACCGCGCAGTCGCGAAGGCACCTACCCCACTCCCTCCGTCCGCTCGACGCATATCGCGCGCCGTCACCATGGCGGATGTCGATTTCGAGCCCACCGAGAACCCCGTCGCCGCCGCCAAGGTGCGTCCGCGTCGCGACGACTCCATGACGAAAGCCACGACACCGCCAAACACCGCTTCTTCCCCTCATCACGCGAGATGCGACGCGTCACGCACCGCGTCGCCCCTTGATTCAAAGCGCTGACCCCCCGTGTCCTCCCCACCGTACCCCCCAGGCCGCTGCGACCAAGGCCAAGAAACCCCCCCTCGGCGATGCAAGCAACGCCGCCCCCAAGGGGGCCCCAGGGGGCAAGTCGTCCGGTAAGTCCGTGGAGCAGATTTACCAAAAGAAAACACAGCTGGAGCACATCCTTCTGCGGCCCGATACGTACGTCGGGTCTTGTGAGAAAACCGAGGCGCTTGCGTGGGTTTATGACAAGACCTCGAACAAGCTCGTGCAACGGCAGATGAGCTTCGTGCCAGGGCTGTACAAGATCTTCGACGAGATTCTGGTCAACGCGACCGATAACAAAGTGCGCGATCCGTCGATGGTCACGCTGCGGGTACGTATTTCCCATTGAACACGCTCCGCCTCTGCGATTGCCCATACTCGTCCTGCGAAGGGACTATTACCTCTGCCCATTGCCACGAATGTTCGGCTCGATTACGGGCGACTGTTTACGTAATACCAATCCCGGATATACACATCACGAGAGACTGACACTTCTTTTTTACAACCAGGTGGACATCGACCAAGCCGAGGGCGTCATCCGGGTGTACAACGACGGCAACGGCATTCCGGTTGAGATGCACAAGGAAGAGGGGGTTTACGTCCCTGAGTTGATTTTCGGGCACCTGCTGACCTCATCCAACTACGACGACGGCGAGAAGAAGGTCACGGGCGGGCGCAACGGGTACGGCGCGAAGCTGGCGAACATCTTCAGCAGCGAGTTTGTCATTGAAACCTGCGACGGGGCGCGGGAACTGCGGTACCGTCAGGTGTTCAGGAACAACATGTCCGAAAAGAGTGCACCAGTGGTCACCAAGTGCAAGAAAACGGACAACTGGACCTGCATCACGTTCAAACCAGACCTGGCGAAGTTCAACATGGAGACTTTGGAAGAGGACACCGTGGCGCTGATGTGCAAGCGTACGTATTTTGCATTTCCCAAATCCGACACGCAACGTTTACCGCCCCTCTTTTTGACTACACTACTCGTGATTTATGTAGCAGTTGCAACTACTAGTAACACTTACCAGTACTGGCAACTGTTACGAATATATCACAAGTGCACTGTTTGCCCATACAGTACAACCCAAGACTCACAAGACTGACCCTTTTCTTTTCTTTCCCAACCGCAGGCGTGTACGACGCCGCCGGGAACATCGGGAAGAACACCAAGATTTTCCTGAACGGCGAAAAGCTGGCGGTCAAGGGTTTCAGCGATTACGTGGATTTGTACCTGGACGGACGGGAAAACGCACCCAAGATCTACGAGAAGGTGAACGACCGCTGGGAAGTGTGTGTTACGATTTCGGACACCGGGAACTTCCAGCAGTGTTCGTTCGTGAACGGCATCTGCACGATGAAAGGTACGGCCTTGGGGCTTTCACCAGATCCAACGACTGTTTGCCCATACAAGACTGACACTTTTTTTTCACGACGAAGGCGGCACGCACGTCAACGCGGTGGCGGATGAAGTCGCGTCGAAACTCCTGGAGAAGATCAAGAAGAAGGAGAAGAGCTGCAAGAACTTGAAAGCTACGCACGTTAAGAACCACCTTTGGGTTTTCGTCAACGCGCTGATTGAGAACCCGGCGTTTGATTCGCAAACCAAGGAAACGCTGAACACGCGCGCGGCGAACTTCGGGAGCAAGTACGTCTGCGCGGAAACGACGATAAAAAAGATGATGACCAGCGGCGTGGTGGAGCAGATTCTTTCCTGGGCCTCGTTCAAGCAGTCCAAGGAGCTGAAGAAACAGGACGGGGCGAAGAAAACGCGCCTGACTGGGATTCCCAAGCTGGACGACGCCAACGACGCAGGTGGCAAAAACTCCGAGCACTGCACGTTGATTTTGACGGAAGGCGATTCCGCGAAGGCGCTTGCGGTGAGCGGCTTGTCCGTGGTGGGCCGGGACCGGTACGGCGTTTTCCCGCTACGCGGGAAACTTTTAAACGTCAGAGACGCGTCGCACGACCAAATCATGAACAACGCGGAGATCACGTACATCAAGCAGATTTTGGGTCTTCGGCACGGCACCGCGTACGACAGCGTGAAGAGCCTGCGGTACGGCCACATCATGATCATGACCGACCAGGACCACGACGGGTCGCACATCAAAGGTTTGCTTATCAACTTCCTGCACGCGCACTTCCCGTCGCTTTTGAGAATCCCCGGGTTCTTAGTAGAGTTCATCACCCCGATCATCAAAGCCACCAAGGGGAAGCAAAGCCAGGTGTTCTACACGCTTCCGGAGTACGATAACTGGAAAGAAGCGGCGAACGGGGGCACCACGCGCGGGTGGATCATCAAGTACTACAAAGGCTTAGGCACGAGCACGGCGAAGGAAGCCAAGGAGTACTTTGCGGAGCTGGCGCACCACAAGAAGACGTTCGCGTGGAGCACGGAGAACGACGGCGACCTCATCGACATGGCGTTTTCCAAAAAAAGGGTCGAGGACCGGAAGAAGTGGCTCACCGCGTACGAACCCGGAACCTTCCTTGACATGACCGCCGAGGATATCAAGTACGACGAGTTCGTGAACAAAGAGCTGATTTTGTTCTCCAGGGCTGACTTGTTGAGGAGCATTCCGTCTGTGGTGGACGGGTTCAAGCCGTCGCAGCGCAAAGTGCTGTTCTCGTGCTTCAAGCGCAAGCTGAAACAAGACATCAAAGTCGCGCAGCTCAGCGGGTACGTCAGCGAGCACTCCGCGTACCACCACGGCGAAGCGTCCCTTGCGTCCACGATCGTGGGGCTGGCGCAGGATTTCGTGGGGAGCAACAACGTGAACCTTTTGGTGCCTTCCGGGCAGTTCGGCACGAGGCTGCAAGGCGGCAAGGACCACGCGTCTCCGCGTTACATCTTCACGCGTTTGGCGCCTATTTGCCGCGCCATCTTCCCCGAGTGCGACGACGCTTTGTTGGATTACCTTGATGAGGATGGCCAGGTTATCGAACCCGAGCACTACCTCCCAATTCTGCCGCTGTTGTTGGTGAACGGCGCGGAAGGTATCGGCACGGGCTGGTCAACGTCGATTCCCAACTACAACCCAAGGGACATCGTGGCGAACATCCGCGCGAAGCTCGCGGGTGCGCCGACCGCGCGCATGCACCCGTGGTACAAGAACTTCGAGGGCGAGATCGTGGAGGAGATCTTGAAGGGCGAGGTGCGGTACAACATCATTGGTACGTACGAGGTTCAGGATGAGCAGACGCTTGTTATTTCCGAGCTGCCGTTACGCAGCTGGACCACGGATTACAAGGACTTCCTGGAGGGGTTGATGTGCCCGAAGGAAAAGGGCGCGGTGCCGTTCATCACCGATTACAAGGAACACCACACGGACACGACGGTGCACTTCATCGTGAAGATGACCCCTGAGAAGATGGCACAAGCGCAGAAAGAAGGCATCGAGAAGAAGTTCAAGCTCACGAGCAAAATAAGCATGTCCAACATGCACTGCTTCAACGCGGATGGCGTCATTACGAAGTACACGACGCCCGAGGCGGTTATGGACGCGTTCGTGCCTCTGCGGCTGGTGGCGTACGAAAAGCGCCGGCAGATGTTGTTGAGACAGGCCGAGTCCGAGCTGAAGCGCATGAGCAACAAAACGCGCTTCATCCTGGCGGTGGTGGATGGCGAGATTTCCATTGGGCGGAAAAAGAAGTCGGTGCTGGTGGAGGAGCTTGAGACGAAGGGGTTTGACAAGATGTCGAAAACAACGAAGGTCGCGGCGGCGGCGGCGCAGGAAGCGGCGGATGCCGGCGCGAACGAAGAAGCCGCGGATTCGGTTGGCGTTTCCTTTGACTACCTGCTGTCCATGCCTCTTTGGAACCTAACACAGGAGAAGGTGGATGAGCTTTGTGAGGAGCAGGTTGTGAAGACGCAAGAGGTCAGCGCGCTGCACGCGACGAGCGATAAGGAGCTTTGGGAAACGGATTTAGCCGCCTTCGACCTCGCGATGGACGTTTTCGACCTCGAAAACGAAGCGGCGGCTGCGGATTTGCAGAAACAGCAAAACAAAGCCAAGAAGAACGACACGAAAGCGGGGAAGAAGGCGCTTGCGAAGAAGAAGAAGAAGGCGGGGGGGTGGGACAGCGAGGACAGCGGTGAGGATGACGAGAACTTCTCGGATGACGAGTTTGAAGTCACGGTGAAGCCGAAGAAGCGAGCGGCGCCGAAAGCGAAACCGGCGGCGAAACCGGCGGCGGCGGCCGCGCCGGTAGCCGCGCCCGAGCCCCCCGCAGCACCCCCTCCCCCAGCGGAAGACGTCGACAGCGACGAGGACGATTTCGCGCCCAAGCTGTCACTCGCGGAGCGCTTGCTCGCGCGCGCTGCCGCGCCCGCGTCCAAGCCCAAGCCCGCGGCGCCCAAGCCTCTCGAGATTGTCGAGCTCGACGCTTCGGACGACGAGTTCGAGCCGGCGCCGAAGAAGGCAGCGAAGAAGGCGCCCGTGAAGAAAGCCGCGGTCGCGGTCGCGCCTGTCAAGAAAGCCGCGGTCGCGGCGGTTGCCGCGAAAGCAACTGATGAGTTCGATTTCGAGGCGAGCGACGAAGAGGACGCCGAGGCGTCCGAACCGCTCGCGCCGCGAGCCGCATCGTCCCGGCGTGGCGCCGTGGAGCGCAAGGTGTACGCGGAGGAGAGCTCGGAGGAGGAGGAGGAGGAGGAGGACAGCGATTTCGAGTAAGGGACGGGGGGGAGACGCGTCCGTGCGTTGTGCAAAACGGGGGGTCTGACGACGACACTAGCGCGAACAGAGAGCGGAGAGGGACGCGCTTTGTGATGATTACTGTTTCGAATCTGTTTACCTTTGTTTCACTTTTCGTGGGCAACAACCAGACTAAAATCCCCAGTGACGAGACCCGCGAAGGGGCAAAATCCAATTTTGTTTCACTTTTCGTAGGCAACAATACCACATCCAGACTAAAATACACTGCGACGCGAAAGGGCAAAATGCAATGCTGACGAAATCTCGCGAAAAAGTCAACGCTTTCTCCGTCCGAAACGCTTTCGGAATGCTGCCTTTACTCGGAAGTGGAGACACACCCCCGCGCACGCACGACATGTCCACCTCCAACGAGTCCTCCCGTGACTCTAACCCCGGAAAGCGCCCCCGGGGCGGACACGCGCAGGAACGCAAGAGCGCGCCTTCCCTGAACTCGTCCGCGCCCAAGCCCAAGCCTCGCGCCGGCGCATCGAATCTGACGGACGCGGCCGATCTCATCTTCGGCAAGGTCATCGGAAGAGGCACGCAAGGAACCGTCCGCGTGGCGAAGCACGCCACCACGGGCAAGAGGTACGTGGTGAAGCTCCTTCCTTTGGGTTTGGAAAGCACATCCGCAAACGGCGGTGACACGCACGACCCGCTTTCCATGACGGACTTCGACGCCCGGCGAGTCATGGCGGAGGCGGAAACGCTGAAACTCGCGTCGTCGCATCCCAACGTCGTGCGGTTCCATGGAGCGTTCAGAAGACAAGTCCCACAAGTCCCAAACAGAACAGCAATAGCGTCCTCAAAAACGGCACACCCTACATCTACTCAAAGGCAAGTACCCGCTCAACAAAAGCAAGAGCTGTGCATCGTGATGTCGCACTGCGAGGGTGGCGATTTGGCGTCGACGTTGAAACGCGCGCTTCACTGGGGCGAGGCGTTTTCCGAAACAGCCGTCATGCGGTGGCTCGTGCAGCTCCTGTTAGGCCTACACCACATCCACGGCAAATCCATTCTGCACCGCGACATCAAGCCCGCGAACGTCTTCCTTTCAAAGTCGAAAAAAGTAGTCCGGCTCGGCGACTTCGGCATCGCCAAGGCGCTGCGGGAGGGCGACGACTTCGCGCAAACCGTGGTAGGGACGCCGCTGTACATGTCCCCCGAGCTGTGTCAAGGCAAGCCGTACACGTACGCCAGTGATGTGTGGGCGCTGGGTTGTGTTGCGTACGAGATGGCCACGTCAGGGGTAAAGGCGTTCGACGCGCCGGCGTGGCCTTCGCTTTTGGTGAAAATCATCAAGTGCGACTACGCGCCGGTGCCGTCGCGGTTCTCCAGGCCGTTCGCCGCGCTCGTCGCGAGCATGTTGTCCCCAGACCCTACCGATCGCCCGACCACAACGCAGCTGCTGAACACGCCGCTGGTCAGGCGCCACTGCGAGGCGCTTCTGAGGGACGCGAAGGATGCGTCGGGACGCGCGGAGGCGGACAATGAGACAGTCAGTCTCACCACCCCTAGAGTATCGCGTAACTCGGAGTCTTCGTCGTCCTTCCCCATCGGCGCCGCCGCCGTCGCGGACGCGGAGAAGGCCAAGGCGGCGGAGGCGCGGTACGCGGCGCGGCAAAACGCGACGCGCCGCGACCGCGCGGCGGTGCGCGACGCCTGCCCGAAGCGCGCCGCCGCTCTTGTGCGGAACGACTTGGACAACGAGAAGCGCATGGCGCAGCAGACAGCGCGCACGACGGCGGAGGCGGAAGGTGCGCTTCTCTGCGCACGGGGCTTCGGCGAGGCGGAGTGGGCACAACGCGTGACACGTGAAAAAACTGAAAGAGTCGTGACGACTGTGGTGGAAAATACAAACGCGTCGGTGACGACTCGTCACCGACGCGAGCGCGCGTTTCAATCGCGGCCGTTGTTGGGGCGCACGGAGGCGGAGGCGGTGCAATCGCGGGAGACGGATGTTTCGGATGGGGATGAGAACGCGGATGGGGTTAACCCCTTGAGTTACTGGATTGAAGGTGGCGAGCGGGATGGAAATGTTGAATCGATATCTAAATCCGCACGCAACACCCGGCACGACGAGTTTGTGTTGATGGAGGCGCGTACAGCGGAGGCGGAGGCGCGGGCCTACGCCGAGGCGAATGAAAATTTGAGCGCGAGGGATACCGAGATCGACACCGCGGTTCGCGCGGTCGCGTCGGATGCGGCGACAGCCACGAAACGTGATGCCCCGGAGAGTTCGGAGACGACAGAGACAAAAGAGTTAAGCCGGGGCTTTTTTTCTCTTCAGGGTTTTCTTCAACGTCGTCGCGACCGGCGTGCGACCGGTGTCACCCGCAGCGTGGCGAAACGTGCCTCCGCCGCCGCCGCCGCCGCCGCCGCCGCCGCGGCGTCCGCGCGTATCGGAAACCGAGCTTTCACCAAGAGCTTCTCCTTGAACTACGAACGCACGCGCACCGACCCCGCGCCGACGTCGGTTGAATGGCCGCCTCACCGCGAAGCCGCTTCCACGCAAACCGCGAAGGACGCGGCGCTTGAACAAAGAGTGGTGGCGAAACTCAGGTCGTTTTTACAGTACGCCAAAGCGAGGCCCGTCACCGCGTCTGGAACGAGCCTTAACAAAAGGGTCGGGAAAGACTCGGACTCCGACGCCTCTACGAACAGCGACGATTGTGAACACAGCCTCAGCGCGGAGTTCGAAACGCTTTTCGAGGGGGGAGAGGTGTGATTGATTTGATGGTTGATTGATGAATTTGATGTTTATTAAGGAATCGGCTTGAGTTCATTTATGGACGTATCGAACGTATCGGGGCCTTCCTCTCGGCGTTGTGTCGCAGTGTCGTGGTCCGTGTTGCAGTGTCGCGGTCCTCGCGTCCATCGCGCGACGGCGCGATTTCACCATCCCAAAGCCAAAATTCCCGAAATCGTCTCCGTCCACTTTTTGCTCTGTTAAAAAAGGCGGCGGCGGCGGTTGGCGCCCCACACCCACTTGTTACCCCTTTGAAGGCTCAACCGTGCACGTTGGCTCGTAGGGTGTCTTGAGAGTCTTCAAATGACCACGCTTTACGTTCCCGACAGGGCTAAGAAGCGCAAGCTCGCGGAGGAGGCGAAGCTCACGGCACCTTCCGGAGGGGAGGGGAATCGCGTGAACATCATCGCGCAGCTCGAAGATGCGGAAGGCAACCCGACCGGGCCTCAGCTTGATTTGCCGCACGACGCGGACCCGAAACAGCTTGAGGCGCTTCTTAATGCTTTGCTCAACAACGACGACAAAGTCCCGTTCGCGTTCTACGCTGCGGACGCGGAGGTGGTTGGTCCGCTCGGTTTGCATCTCTCGTCCCGCGCCGCCTCGGTGGAAAACGTGTTGCGAATAGTGTACCAGCCGCAAGCGCTGTTCCGCGTGCGGCCGATTTCGCGGTGCTCAAGTGCGATTCCAGGGCACGCCGAAGCCGTGCTTTCCGTGCAGTTCTCCCCCGATGGCAAGCACCTGGCGAGCGGGTCTGGGGACACCACGGTCAGGCTGTGGAACCACGAAACGCAGTCACCAAAGTTCACGTGCAAGGGCCACACGAACTGGGTGCTTTGCATCGCGTGGTCGCCTGACGGCAGAGTGGTGGCGTCAGGCGGGATGGACAAGGACGTCCGGCTTTGGGACCCGGAAACAGGCACCGCGGTGGGCGGCGCGATGAAAGGGCACAAGAAACACATCACCGCTTTGGCGTGGGAACCGGCGCATATAAGATACCCGCCCATACGGTAAGTATTTCCCAATCACCACATTCCGCCTCTGCGATTGCCCATACTCGTCCTGCGAAGGGACGTCTTACCTCTGCCCTGACTGTTTGTCCATACATCGCGATATACCAGACTGACATTTCTTTTTTTACAATCAGGCTAGCCTCCGCGTCGGGCGACGGCACGGTTCGGATTTGGAACACGGTGCACAAAAACTGCGAGGTATCCTTAACCGCGCACACCAACGCGGTGACTTCGGTGAAGTGGGGCGGGGACGGGCTGATATACACGGCGAGCCGTGACACGACTATTATGGTCTGGGACGGGAACCAAGGCAAGGACTGCGGCAAGGTGATACGGCAGCTGAAAGGCCACGGGCACTGGGTCAACTCCCTGGCGCTTTCCAGTGAATATGTCACCAGGACAGGGCCGTTTGACCACAAGGCGCTGAAACCGGCGGACGACGCCGCGGCGAAGGCAAGCGCGCTTACGCGGTACAAAGCCGCTACGCAGGGTAAACCCGAGCGGCTCGTTTCGGGGTCGGACGACTTCACCATGTTCATGTGGCAACCCTCGGAAACCAAAACCCCGGTCGCGCGCATGACCGGGCACGTGCAGCTGATTAACCACGTCCTGTTCTCCCCCGACGGGAAGTACGTCGCCTCCGCTTCTTTCGACAAAGCCGTCAAGCTGTGGGACGGGCACACCGGGGTGTTCGTGGCGACGATGCGCGGGCACGTCGGGCCGGTGTACCAAATCGCGTGGAGCGCGGATTCGCGAATGGTCGTAAGCGGAAGTAAGGACAGCACCTTGAAGGTGTGGAGCGCGCGGACGCGGAAAATAGAAACCGAGCTCCCGGGACACGAAGACGAGGTGTACGCGGTTGATTGGTCGCCAGTAGGCACGAAAGCCGCGAGTGGGGGGAAGGACAAGATGTTGCGGCTGTGGAGGAACTGAGTTTGGAGTTCAGAGGAAGGCGAAGCGAGGGAGGTGGGAGTAGTATCTTTTTTGACAGAGTCGACTCTGTATCAGCTCATACACATCTCACGCGCCGTCGGAAGCGGAAGCGTACGAACGCACCGTCACGGATGACTACCCGTCCGTCGGCGCGATCCGCGATGTTAAAAACTGTCGAAAAACTGTCGAACTCCTTTCTCTGACGTCGACAAAATCGAAAACGCACAAAGATATTCTGATGGGTCTCGTGCATCGAGATCACACCGACACGCGCGTCATAAAAGTGTTCCGTTTTCCGGAACCTCGCCCCGCGACGGAAGCGGACGCGTGGTGTGTTTCCGTGGAAGGCGAACCGACGCCTCGAACCCGCGGTCGCGTCAAAGGGAGGTTTTCCCCCCGGCGGTGATCCTTTTGCTCTTGACATCTTTCTAATCCGCCGGACGGAGCACAAATTTCCCTGACTAAAAGCCCCGGCGGTGACGTCACCAACACGCACACACCATGGGCAAGGGCGCTGGCGCCGGCGGCAACGCAGGGACCCCCGTGGTGCGCCGGTCCACCAGGGTCAAGGCGCAGCAGCGGGAGGCGGCTTTTGATGGAAACGTGACACGTGTCACTTCTCTTGGCAACACCACCGGGGACACCGATTTCGCGGCCGACGAACGCGACCGCCCGGAACGGTTCCGCGGGCCGGAGCCCGTTTTGCCCACGAAGTGGTGGCACGCGGTGCACCACGCGCTCGTGCTGTCCGCGTGCGTTGCGTTGCAGGTTCGATCCCGCACCGGTTTCTTCCACTCCCTGTTTTTAACCGCAGTGATGCTGTGGTATGGGGACGCGTACACGGCGGTGCTTCATTGCGCTTTGGACCGGGCAGAGTGCTTGAAGGTCAAAATCCTAAACGGCGCCGCCCGCGGGTTCCAGGCGCACCACGAGTTCCCGTACGCGAGTACCCGCGGGCGGGGGGTGTACCGGATGGTCTGCGATACGCACCGGATCCAAATCATCACGGTTGCGAGTGCGCTGTTGTTTGGCCGGTGGACCAAAATGACGGCGCGGGTGTGTTTGATGAAGCTCGTGGTCTCGGCGTACGGCGGCGCTGTCGGGCATTTCTACGCCCACGGAGGCGGAGGGTCTCGCCCGAGGTGGGTAAAGGTGATGCAAAAAGCGCACCTGTTACTACCCCCCAAGCACCACGTCGGCGGGCACCACGTCGCGCCGCACGGAATCAACTTCGGGATCGTCAACGGGTGGAGCAACCGGGTTTTGAATGGAGCGTTGAACGACAAAACGCCCAGGTAAGTATTTCCCATTTACCACATTCCATGACTGATTGCCCATACAAAACTGACACTTTCTTTTTTTCATCTAGTATCGATTGCATGTTGCGCGTCTGGGCGTTTCTGTCGCTGTTCGACGTCGCGATCATCGAACGGCTTGTTTTGCCGGCAGAGGCGGTTTTGAAGCACGTTGGGGGCCAGGTTTTGGGGGAGGTGAAGGGTTTTGCGCCGAGGCTGTTTTAACATGGAAAATCCGGCCCGGTTTTGATTCATTTTTGTTACCTTCGAAGGTACGGAACTATTATTACTTGTTTGTTGTGTCAGCAGTACACTTTGTACAGCGTAGGGTCACATGAAGAGTCTTTTCGACCGACGACGACTGAGTGCCGGGACTCACTCCTCCTTTTCCCTGCGCAAGCTCCCGAACGTGGTTTCCAGGAGCTCGCCTATTCCCGCGACGTTGGGCACTAGCCTCGGCGTTTTTCCTTGGTACGCCGCGTATTGTTCCCCGTGCTTCTGAGTCAAATACTCCTCTTCCTTTTGCGACTTGAAGTACAAAAGGGCCGCCAAACAAGCCGCGAGCACGGTTCGAACCGGCGAGCCGGTCACCAGCGCTACGCCGCAGCTGCCGAAAATCAGCCCGCTGTACATCGGGTGTCGCGTCACGGCGTACGCGCCGTTGGTTACCAACTCGTTGTCCTCTCGCGGTTTCGGGAACGGGGTCAGGCTGTTGCCAAGGTCGGTGATGCCCCTAAACACGAACACGATGGATAGCAGTAAAAGGGACGACCCGATAACGGGGTCGAACGCGCTCGGGCTCAATCCCAGATCCGCCTTACTCAACTCGCCGCCCGCGGGTGGGAACGCCAAACAGAAAAGCAAAACCACCTGCCCCACGAAGTACGCCTCGTCCCTTTTGCCAATCTTGGTGAAATCGGTGAGCTCGGTGACCAGGGCGTCGATGTCCAGGGGGGTGTTTGTAGTGGTGGTGGTGGAGTCGGTGTCGTCGTCCTTGGAGGTGGCGCGAACCACGAGCCCTTTGCGTTCCCGCATCCTTTGTGAGCTGGAAGCGAAAGGGTGGACGAAACGACCCGCAAACATCACCGCATCACGACGCGCGACGGTGACACACGGGTTCGCGACCGTTACCGACCCCAAGCGCGGTTTCACCCGTAGGCGCGGGGTCGTGACACCCGCCGTAGTCGCCAAAGCGCGAGCGGCGTTCATACGGGGCGTCGAAGGGGGTCGGTGCGCGGTGTGTTGTGTCGCTCGGCACCCTTGGAAAACCCATTAACATTATTTATCCCGAGGCTAGCTAATGCGTCACTTTCCACCGCTATGGCCTCCGCCGCGTCTGCGCGGTTCGCCCCCCCCCCCGCGGTACGACGAACGGCGGTGAAGCGAGCCGCCGTTCGCGCCATGGCTTCCTCCGCACCAGCCCCTGAGAAGAAACCAGTGGCTTCGTTGTTAGGGTGCATGACGATTGGGTGGAAGTTTGCCAGTACCGACTGCGACGACGACGTTTCGGTTGCGTTGATCCGGAAGTTCGTGGACGCCGGGCACCGCGAGCTGGATACTGCGCTGGCGTATTCCGGGGGCGAGACGGAGAAGATCATTGCACGCGTGTTGGGTGGTAACCCAGAGCTGCTTGCTAAGGTAACCGTCGCGACCAAAGCCAACCCGTGGCCTGGTGGTAACATGACCTCAACCGCGGGCGAGGGCGGATTGTCGCCCCGCGAGCTGCGAAAGCAAGTCGAGCAGTCCGTCGCGTCGCTATCGCCGGTAACAATCGACCTGCTGTACCTCCACGCCCCGGATGCGGCGACTCCCATTGAAGACACGCTTGAGGAGCTCGTGGTGCTTTACAAGGAAGGGAAATTCAAAAGGCTGGGGTTGTCGAACTTCATGGCTTGGGAAGTCGTTAAGATTCACTCGCTGTGCGGTAAATACGGCCTTCCGCAACCAGACACGTACCAAGGCATGTACAACTGCCTAACAAGAGCGTGCGAATCCGAGTTAGTCCCCGCGCTAAAGGCGTGCAACATCCGGTTCGTGGTGTACAACCCTTTGTGTGGCGGTCTGTTGACTGGTAAACACGCTGGAAACTTATCAGAGCCCGGGAAAAGCGAAACCGGAAGTGGACGGTTCACAAACAACGCCACGTACCAAACGCGCTTTTGGACCAAGGAATACTTCGCGGCGGTGGATTTAATCGTAACCGCGTGTGGGGATGTTACAGATGAGAAGATAACACCCACGGAAGCGTCCCTGCGATGGCTGTACAGCCACTCAAAGCTGGACGGATCAAAAGGGGACGGGGTTATTTTGGGGGCGAGTTCGGCGGCGCACCTGGCGAGTAACTTGGCGGCGGCGGAAACCGCGGCGGACGGGAAAAAGCCTTTGCCCAAAAATGTCCTCGACGCGATTGAAAAAGGGCACGCGATGTGCGTCCCTGTTTCGCCGCCGTACGCGAGAGGGCACAGCAAGTTGAAGTGAGAAATAGTAACGTCCTAGGCTTCACGCTCTAGTTAGCTCGATGTTCGATTAAAAATATTAGCCGCCGCCTGGGTTGCTTTTTGCCGCAGCGAAAGGCGTTCGCCGAAACCCGAAGTTGCATTTTCGTTTTCGTGTATTTTCGAAAAACCTCGTCCCTCCGGCGATACCAACGGCGATTGCGGCGGTTCCCCCGAACCGTCGTCACACGATACGTCCGATACGTCCGAGGAACTCAGCTCGTACACGAGCGTGGGCGATTGGCGAGGTTTATGTTTGTTCAAACGCGAGGAAGCGCGGTACCGCCCCGGGCTTTCTTTCGTCGCCAAAGTCGTTCGCGCGCCGATACTTACACGTCGATCAAAATCCACGTCTTCTTTTTTCGTCCCCGTCGCGAACCCGGCGTCTGACCCGGACCCTAACGCCGGGCGGCTATAGTGTGAGTGTTTCGTGTCAGGTGAATTCACCAGAGCGTTCAAGCGCAACGAAATCGCGTCGCGCTCGGAACGGTACGCGACGTGTTCGTCGTCGTCGTCGCGCGGCGCGTCTGAGTTAGGAGATACGCCGCCGCCTGCGCGGCTGCCGTTTCCTGTGCCCGTGGGTACCAACACCGCGGCAGACACAGCGCCAGCCCCAGCGGTTGCTTTCCAGAAACTCGCCTTCCACGTTTCCCAGCCCCCTTGGCCAGCTGCCGGGTGATGAGCTGGTGTTGTTTTTTCTGAAAACCCGCGCGGAGGAGCTCGCGGTCCGCGTTCCAAATCAAAAACGCCGTTGTCGTCGCCGCTCGTCTCGGCATCCCCGGAACTGGTTTCGAGGTCTGGTGATTCGTAAATCCCTCCCGAGTTGATACTTCTATTACTTCTATTACTTCTCGTACCTTGCATGCGTTCCCGAGACGAGTCTCCCGTGACGCCTGCCACTCGTTTCCCACGCCCCCCACTAGAATTTCCGTGCGTCCACGAAGTCGGCGGTTCCATCTTTTGCGTTTTTTTGCCTCGCCGCGAAAACGCGCGATTCAAATGGTTCAAATGCGTCAATCCGCTCGGCGCCGGTGTTTGCAGACGCATCACGCGTTCGCCTCTGGGCGTCACACCTACCTGTACCGGCGCCGGTGTGTATAACATGACTTGCAGCAACAACTCGTCCTGCATTCGGTTCGCAATTTGTTTTTTCGTAGGCCCGCACAAAGCGCCTCGCCCAAAAAAACACCCAGCCGCGCCGGCGATTGCGACGAAAGTATTCGCGCCGACACAAAAAAACCACCCGACGTGTTGCGCGCGCGGGGTCACTTTTCCGAGTTCCGCGGAAGCGGTGCGGCAGGTTTCGTACGCGCTTTCGTAGGCTACGTACGTACCGGCCGCACCCGCAATCGCACCGATCGCGCCCACCACACGGCCAACACGACGGAGCGCTTTGTTCGGAACCGTTCGGAACCCGTTTCGAGCGCGCGCGCTTTTCGTGGCGTCTCTCGTCGTTCCATTTATATTTCTAATCTGCAAACTCAACACCACCACCCACGCGCCGTTGAGAAAAGGCGGGAGTAAATACGCGGCTAATCCGGGAGCGGCCCAGTCACTGGTCCACGACGTCGCGCCCGCGGTCTCGCACACCGCGCGTAAATCGCACCCGTGGAACCTGCGTCAGAGCGGAGGTCAGCGAAACATCGGACGACGCGATTGAAACGACTTTTCGCGCGAGCACTCCGGGAAACGAAAATCGAGGGGTCTGGAAGACTGGCACGCACCACGGCGGTATCAGTGCGAGGAGCGCGAGGACCAACCCCAGCGTCCCGAACACACGCGAGCGGACGAACATCCGAGGGCCGAGCCCCGCGCGCGAGACTGGTTGGAATGAGACTCTTTTCGAAAGTTTCGAAAGTTGAGTTTCGTGAAAGTGCAGGTTGAGATAGAATTTCGGTAAACACCTCTACTCGTCCTCCCGCGCTTCGTCTCTGCCTCCCCCCAGCGCTACGATGAGTTTCACTACCCTCATGCGCCGTCGCATCTGCGTTTCCTCGCCATCCACGTCCCCGATGTTCTCCGCGTGCGTTTCCAAAACTTTTCGGACGGGGCGCAGCAGCCGAAGCGCGGCGTCCTCGTTTCCGTCCCACACCTCGTCCGAATTTTGTTCCAGCTGAAGCAACAGCCTCGCCCTTATTCCTTCGTGTTTCGTGGCGTACGCGCTGCCTATGATGCTTCCTAGCAGTTCCAGTGTGTACAAGCCACCCCCCAGGCGCTCCACGTAGAGTTCATCTTCATCAGCCCCCTCCAGGACGCCGCCATCTCGCGTGTCCCGCGCAAGCTTCGCGTCCACGCGCGCAACCTTCCCGACGTACGAACTCCACAGCTCGCACAGCCGGTCGCACTTCGCGAAGTCATCCTCCACGAACTTGGCACAGAGTCGGCCGTACCTCGGGGCGTCGCCATCGCTGTCCAAGTTAGCGAAAAGCGACGCGACCACGGAAACCGCCCGTTCCTCCTCCTCGGCGGCGACGTCGGCGCTTTCGCCTTTGGACGGGTTCTTTTTCTTTCCTGAAGAGTTTTGCCAGAAAAGTGTCAGTATTTCACCATGGTGCTGCCCTTACTAATTAGTAACTCTGTTTTCGGCGGCTCACTCGCAATGTGTATGAGTAATTACTCGGGACAATCGTCAAAACAGGGGGGCGGGAATTGGGAAATGAAAGACGTACCTTTCCCCATAAACGCGCTAAACGCGGATTTCAAACCGAGCGCGTCCACGAACCGCTCGCTTCCAGTTTTGTGATTGGTCAACGCGTGGTCGGTTGTTTTTATCGCGGCGACCCTGACGTGCTTCTTCGACCGCATCAGCAGGAGCATGAGTTCTAGTCCCTCGTTTTGTACGAACAGATCCCGATTTTCCGGAAGCGCCAGGCACGCGCACTGCGCGTCGAAAACGTTTTCGAGCCACTCCCGTTCGCTTTCGTTCGTGGGGTCTTTCTTTTTATACGGCGCAACCGCGCGCAGCAGGCGGTCGATACCCCCGTCCTTTCCTATTAGCAGTTTCACCTCGTTGTTGTCGGTCTGGCACAAAATTGCCAGCACTTCAGCGGCGTAGGACCGGACGTCGTCCACGGAATCGTCGTCCCCCGCGTTTTTTTTGCCAAAACTTCGCGTGGCTCTTTTCAAAATCCATACCGGCAAACCGCCGTCGCAGCGCGCGACCATCTCGCCAACCTGCTCCGGGTCGATTTCCAGAACGTTCTCCACGATCCCCAGCCCGTGGTGCACCGCGTTCGCGTCCTCAGAGCTGTTCAGTTCGTTTTTACTGAATCGAACTAAGGACGCCAGTAGAACCTCGTACCCCGATTCTTTCACGAACGACGTCACGAGCGCTAACCCGCCTTGCTCGTGCGATTCCACCGAATCGGCGTCGGTGAGTTCGTGTAGCAGCTCCAGGGCGTGCGCGCTTATATCGGGGTTGTCGTGTGACAGCAAGCCGAGTATGCTCGGCACCGCGTTTAGACGGCAGAACTCGGGGTACAACTCGGGGTACCCGGCGAGGCCCGAAAGAGCTCTTAAGGATTCGTCCAAGTCAACCTCCGAGTCCACAAATTTTTCGGGCGAGTGCGGGTGTTTCAGCCGCAGCTGCTGGTTCGCCGCGTACCTCCGCTCGAACTGTAACACCAGCTTGCGTAAGCCGGTCTCGTCCAACACCGTCGAGTCGTCCGCGAACGCGTTGCTCTCGGTGCCGCGCCCGGAACCTCCTCCCGCGGTGAAACCCGCCTCGGCTTCCGCATCGGCGAGAAGCTCCTGTGCGTTTTTCCTTCTCTTCGGGGGAGGCGGCATCGCACGCGTCGCCGCGTCCCGCGCCACGCGATCCACGTAGTACCCCGGCCCTGTGTCTCCCAGGCGGAAGAAGTAACCGGGACGAGGGCCCTGGAACGTCTTGCAGGGCAGGTACGAGGCAGGAACGCGGACGGAAGATCCCGGCGGCGGCATCAGTTCATCATCCGTGGCAGGGCGCTTCGACATCTGACAAGTCGGTCCACTGCAGCACACCGCGGGAAACGCTCCACCCGAAACGGCGTGACCCACACGTCCGTAACCTACGCCCGGAGGACCTGAGCGGGCACGAACGCGTTTATGGGCAGCGCGCGGAGGTGTGTTGCGGAGAGTGATGGGGAGATGGGAAGAAAATGGTCATCACACTTCACATGGAAAGACCGGACCGTTGAAGTGCCGTTTTCTGGGAAACCACAAATCGCATCATCACACCACTACGCGCACCTTCCCGGGTCGTGATGACGTCGGTGTCCCCTCCCCCCGATTCGGGAGACGACACCTTGGGTGCGGTTGAGGTGCGTCCCCTGGACGATGGCGACGAGAATGCGGTCGCGGAAGCGGGTGTGATTAAGAACGCGATGCGGAAACTCCAACGTCTGGTGTGCCCCACGCCTTTGCTTGATTTGGAAGTCGAGTCCAGGCGGAGTGACGCGACGAGGGTGTTGAAAACAAGCTTGTCCAAATACCAGTACAGGTCATCGTACCACGACGCGCACCAAACCACGTTGGTGTCCGTCGCGGCATCGTTAACACGCGCGCTGGGTGACGGCCCGGTCGGTTCAGGATTCGGAGATGGGGCGGAACAGTTGGTCCGCGACGCGACGTACCAAATCGCAAACGCGGCGAGAAACGCGCTGACCCGAGACCAAGGCGAGCTCCCCCGGTTGTTCGACATCGCGTGCAAGCTTAAACAAGACCGGGACGATGCGCGACACGCGGTGCGAGGGCTGGTGCTCGCGTTCGGGCGGGAGCGAGCTGGGCTGGGAGAGCGACAAAAGCGACGCGTGGTGGACGCGACGAACGTAGCGCGAGACGAAGCGATGCGGGCGGGTTTGGAAAACACCAACGATTTGTTGATGCGACAACAGAGACACGAAGAGGAACTTGGGCTACTGCACCTACAGCTCACGGACGCGCGTGACGCACCGGCGAGACAAATTAACGCCCTGACGCGAACCCTCGCTTCGGAACGTTCCGCGCGCGGGTTGGCTTTGGAAACGCATCTGCGCGCGATCAACCGACTAGAAGCGGAGCGCGACGCTTTGCACGGCGCCAATCTTTTGTTGCGAAACCAACTCAGCGGAAGCTCACGAGAAGTCACAAGAGTGACTCAGGAATCTTTTGAGAAGTTACAGGCTGAGCAGACCGTTAGGAACACCGCGGTGAGTCACGCCATGAAATGCCGCGAAGCGGTTGGTACCTCGAAGCGGCGCCAACAACGAGGCGAGGCGTTTCGTTTGTGGCGTCTGCGTGCGCGCTTGGATATCGAAATCCGGGACGTAAAGCTTGACGCCAAAGACACCGTGCGAACAATAAAGAACGGGTACGAGCTGCAAATCGAACGCACGCAGCACTTGTGCGACTTAGCCGTACAGCGGGCGAACAAGCGAGTGGCAGATGCCGAGCAAAAGGGTTCAGCGCAGAGAAGTGGTTTTAAACCCGCCGGCGAAACCGTCCCGGGGGGGTCGTTGGCACCGAGTGAGCGTCTACGGAGCGCGAGCACGAAACCTTTCAAACAATCACCCGAAAAGGAAAACGAAAACGAAAACGACCCTTGGTGTTTCCTGAGTGACGCTGCGAGGGAGAGGGATGCGGTTTCTCAAAAGGTTGGGGACGCGAAGCGCGTGGCGCGCGAGAAAGCGGCGATTGAAGCGGCGGAGCGGCAGATCGAAAAAGTGGACGCGTACTACGAGCGCGTGCGTCAGCGCGAGGCAAAGGACACGGAAAAGCTTTTACAGAATGTGGAGGAAAAGGACGAGGCGGGGGTTTTACAGAACGTGGAGGAAAAGGACGAGGCGGTGTTTTTACAGAACGTGAACGTCTCACCCCACGAAACGGAACCGCCGCCGCCGCCTTCACCCGCGAAAGCGCTCTCGATGGCAAACAAAGCGCGCGCGTTGTTTCTTCGCGACGAAGCCACCGCCGCCGCCGCCGCGGTGCTCGTGCAAGGCGCCGTGGCGAGGGTGGTGCTTGGAGGTGAAGATTTTTTTAGTAACGTCGATGACCTGGGTCGCGAGGGTGTGACCGTCGACGACCTGGTCAGGGAAGGTCGCCTAGTTTCGCGCTCCAGCATCACCGGCGAGTTCGATTCGGTTGATACGGTACCCGCCGCGGTGGAGCACCTAGGGGTCGTTGCCGTTGACACCCCCGGGGTAACAACAGGAAGTTTAAACTCGGAAAACTCGGAACCCGTCGTCGAGGAACTAACGCGCGCCTCGGTGACCTCGGTGACCTCAATCGCGTACTCCGCGGATTTCGACGAAGACGTGGAGTGAGGGGAGAAGGGTTACCTAATTACCTATCTACCTTTGCTGGAGTTATTTATATAAACAGAGTAGAATTCTTAGCGCGGTCAAAGCGAGTACGAAAGGTCTGTTCGTTTCATTACATGTCTTTTGTATTTTCGGTGCTGTGTACCGGTCTCGCGAAGGTGTTTACATAGCCTCACACTCTACGAGGAGTTCAACTATGCCGCCTGAGAAGGTGTCAGAAACAAGAAGGAAATCAGCGTCTATATCCCGCTGATTTCCTTCGATTTCAGACATCTCCTTAAGAGCCTCGTTGAACTCGTCGTAGGAGATAAGAGACTATGTAAACCCCTCGCGCGACCGGACGCGCGTACCAAAAACAGTCTCCGCTAACGTTTTTCCAACCGCGCACCGGTCTCGCGAGGGGTTACATATCCCAGTCTCTCCGACACGGAGTTCACCTCTGTCGTTGAGAAGATGCCCAAACCTAAGGTTATTGAAAGCTCACGCGAATGCAACGATACTCGGCAACCCACAAAAGCCACCAACGACGACGCCCTTTCAAGGGACGCGTCGAAGACGAAGGAGACGATCCCGAACGTCTCGGCGCGCGTTCCGTGTGCGCCGTCTTTTGCGGGTGGAGATTTTCGATGGATTTGCAGGAGTTATCAAACAACCTTCGATTTCGACATCTTCTGAACAACAGCGAGCGAACGTCGTGTCGCAGGACATGAACATGTAACCCCTCGCGAGGCCGGACGCGTGTACCGGTGTCAAACAAGGAATGTCACATAGCCTTCATCTTCTGACCATCGATCTGTCTTCCACTTCGTCACATAGGTTTGGTCATTCAATTGCTTGAAACTAAAGCTTTGACACAAGGTGGATATCAGATTGATAGTCAGCAAATCAAGTATACGTGAACCCCTCGTTGCGAGACCGGTACACGCGTTTTGAAAACAGTGCGCACTTTTCCCTCCTCCCCTTACGCGTGCGCGATCGTGTTCCGGTTGAGCTGCCAGGTTTTGCCCGCGATTTCAAGCACCGCGCCCGGCGTGAGCTTGACGCTCTGGTCGTACGAAACCGGCTTACCGTTGAGCTTCACGGTGGAGTCATCTTTGAATGATTCCTCGCCGCCGCCCGCGTTGACGTTGGTGAGCCAGATATCCTCGCCCTTGGCTTCAAACGCGGCGTCGCCGATTCTGAAAAGCCCATCGCTGCGAGTGTGAACGAAAAGTGTCAGTCTTGAGTCTGAGTATGGGTGTACTGTATGGGCAAACAGGGCACTTGTCTTGTATGCAATCGGCAAAACAGTAGAGAGTGGGATTGGGAAAGGTCGAGTGGTGGGTAGTACTGTCTGACTGCACTCCATACAGGGCATCAAACAGTGTGCCTGGATTTGGGAAAGCCCCAAGACGTACCTGTCAAGGCACAACTTGGAAATTTCCATCGGTTTCGTTGGACAGGACAAATCCCTACGTGTCTTCAACAACGACCCGTCGTCCCCGGACCTCGCGGTGTCGCACCCCAAACCGTCCATCACCCAGGTCACGTACGCGCGAGTTTGCGTGTTTATGGGACGACTCAGGTGGCGGGCGCGAGTTTGGGGGAGGACGCGGATCGGAACGAAGGAAGAGGAGAGACCGAACATGTGTCGTTGCTTTCGGGAAAGTCTAGTCACGAGTCGCTTTCGAGGAAAGCCGAAAAGTGAAAGTCGTCAAACGGCGACTGGAGGCGGTGCGAACGGAGTCGACGAGGGAACGAACGACCGGTACGTTCGCCGGGGACGAAGAGACACGCGGTGGAACGTGCGTGCGCGAGCGGAGCGAGGGTGGAAGTGATGGGCTCGTGTGCCGAGACGCGTTCCCGAGTTTGGCTTCGGTGACGCTCTCGGACGGGACGAAAAAGTATCTTCGATCAGCTTGACAATTTATTTCATAAAAACGACGACTACCGTATGTACACTCTCTCCGTCTTGTTTGGTTGGTGGACTTTTGTTGAGACCCACGTCACTCTCTTCTCACCTATAACACGACGTGCGCGGTTTCGACCCTTTGGGTTTGAACCCCGCGCGAGGTGGTGGGCCGTTCCGCGACCTGCGAGAATCGCGACGCGAGTTCTGTGGACGCCGATGAGGCGCGACGCCCGTGGGTGTCGCGTCCAAAGCGCGCCGGTGACGGCGACGGCGACGGCGACGGCCCTCCCCCCCCAATGGGGTGGCCGAGCCCTGCGACGCCGAGTTCCAGGAAAATGCGTTTGCGTCGCGTCGCGCCTTCGATGCGCGCGTCCAGGGAGGCGCGCTTCTCCTCCGAGTTTCGCGCCGCCCGGACCTCATTCGTCGCGCACGTCACAACCGCGCGGCGCACGAAGTGACGCGCCTTGGCGGCGACGGCGCCTACCTGGGACTCGCGCCTGCTGTGCGCCCTGGCGAGCTGCGCTTTGAGCCTCGCCGCGCCCAGCACGGGGGCGACGGAATCCGAAAGCCTTCGCCTCGCCACGACGTGCGACGCGCGTTCCACCACAAGGCTCGCTTTGCACTTGCGCAGACGCACGTCCAGTTCCTTGAGCGTCTCCGCGTTCGCGAGCCTTGCGGCGAGCTTGGCCTGCGTCACAGCGGCGGTGGTCTGCACAATCGCCTCGGCGTGCACCACGGCTCGCGCGGCTCGCAACACGAAGAAAGAAGCTTTCAGCGCGACCCGGTTGGTCCATGCCTCCCTCCTGCGCTGCGCGTCGCGGAGCTTGTCGTCCACCGCGGCGCGAGCGTCTCTTTGTTCGCGGCGCTGCGAAAGCGCCGCGGACTTGACGCGAGCCGCCGCGTCGGCGGCTTTGAAGGAAATCGAATCAAGACGCCGGCGCCGCGCTTCGGACGCGGACTCCAGCTTGCGCTCCACCTTCGCGGCGACGGTGGCGCAGCGAGCCGCGGCGCGCGACTCAACAGCCGCCGCGCGCGCGGAAACAGACGAAGCCTTCGCGGCGCGCGCGGAGAGGTGACGCGAGCGGAGCTCGGAAGCGTCCTGATAGGAGAAATGGAAAATGTCAGCTGTCTTGTCGAAAAATAAAACTCGGTCAACGCAAAAAATGTGCCAAGTGTCAAAGACGTACCTGAAGCTTGCGGTCGATGGACGAGCGCTTGTACATGGTGACCTGGGACTCGACGAGCGCGGTCACGTCGTGAACATCCGCGACGCGGGCGTTGTGCGCGGCCGCGTTGGCGCTGACGCGCGCCTTGTGCGACGCGACGAGGAGCTCTTTGCGTGCGATTGCCTGTGTGAGAAAAGGCGCGGGAAGTGTCGTTGTTAGCGGCGTTGTCTGTCGACGCGGGGACGGACATCGAACGCGCTGGTGCGCGATGCGCGCCTGTTTCCGGGAATGCACGCAGCTTGCGTTGACAATACCCTCGAACGGCGTCGAGGTGTAGCACGTCACGATTCGGCGGTACGGAGGAGAGAAGGCGGTGTCGTGCCGCGCGGGTGCGACGATTCGTGGTCAACGCAAGAACGCGGCGTACCTCGGGAGACGAGCCGTGGCGCGCGGGGAAGCTTCGGGCCTGCAGGCGCGCGGCGACCGGAGGTGCGGCGCGTGACTTGCCCGCGTGCACGGGGACCTTGATGGCGATGGAGGGGGTTGCGATGAGGGACATGGTGTGGGGACTACGCGTGGGGAAGTGGTCGATTGACTTTTTTCGAGTTTTCCTAATTCCTATTTTTCGAAACGAGCGTTTGACAAGACGGCCTGTCGGGTCCCATCAGATCGTAACGCTTTTCTGGGAAGCCCCAAAACACGTTGCTCTGAAGTCACACTCGCCTGCGCAACGACGCACCATGTTCACCTCCTACCCCAACACTCGCGCGTTGAGTAAAACCGCGCACCAGCGCGCTGGTGACGCCTTCGCGGCTCTGCCCGCCCACATCCACATCACGCACGTCCTGAGTTCGCGCAATCTGCCCGATCCCTCAGATCTCGCAAGGCTCCGAGCGGTGAGTCGTGAGATGCGCGATGCGGTGGCGGCGACGGGGCGTGACGTGTACCAACTGGAAGCCGAGCAAGCCATACGGTTCGGGGACTTAAGCGGGCTGCAACTCATGCATCAGCGAGGTGACTTGGATTACATCTTCAATAGCGTGTGCATGTGGGCGGCGGGGAAGGGACAACTCGAAATACTGAAGTGGTTACGTGAGAATGACTTCCCATGGAACGAGGAGACGTGCGCAAGAGCGGCGCTGTTCGGGCATCTTGAGTTGCTGCAGTGGGCACACGAGAACGGCTGTCCGTAGGACGAGTGGACGTGCTCGGATGCGGCGTACGGCGGACACCTCGAGGTGCTACAGTGGGCGCGCGCGAACGGCTGCCATTGGAACGAGGAGACGTGCGAGTATACGGCGTGGGAAGGGCACCTCAAGGTGCTGCAGTGGTTGCGCGCGAACGACTGCCCGTGGGTCGAGGACACGTGCTCAGCGGCGGCGGAAGGCGGACATCTCGAGGTGCTACAGTGGGCGCACGCGAACGGTTGCCCGTAGAACCATCGGATGTGCTCGTTCGCGGCACAGTTCGGGCACCTCGAGATACTGCAGTGGGCGCGCTCGAACGGCTGCCCGTGGAACGAGGAGACGTGCGCGAGGGCGGCGGAGTACGGGCACTTCGAGTTATTATCTTGGGCTAAGGCGAACGGCGCACCAGAGGAGGCGGAAGAAGAAGAAGAGGAGACAGAGGAGGAAGATGACGATGAAGAAGAAGAAGAAGAGGAAGAAGAAGAAGAAGAAGACAACTGAAAACACTACAGTAGTTTACGGTACAGTACATAGTTCGAATACCGCCGCTCTCACGGGTACGACCGACTCGCCGCCGCGTCTTCCTCGTCTTCCTCGGCGTCGCACATTTCCCGGTAAGAACCCTCTTCCATCACGTCCCCGTTCTTCAACGCTAATTCCAACACATGCCTGTCCACTGATATCTCCGCTATCCACCCTTTTTCCGAAGGCCCCACGGTTTTGTACGGATCCGCTAACGCGTTTTTGTTGAACTTCACGACCTCGCTTTGAAACGGGAGACGAAAATTCCGAACGCCCTCCGTGTTCGCCCACACCGCGTGGTACAGCTCATCCGAGGCGGTGCGTTTGAACCCTTCCCACCGTAACACAAGCAGGTTTTCGTGTTTCGCTATCGTAGTGTGGACTTTCACCGCCTTGTCCATGCCCTTGACGTCCCCGATGAGGTCGAACGCGCGGTCGGCGAGACCGACGCGGAAAACGACGACATCTTCTCTGGAAGATTTACCATCCCTGGACGAAACGTTTCCGGACCCAGGCCGGGTCTGCTCCCCCGCTCCTCCCGGCATCGGTCGCAACACTTCGTGCGTGCGCGTGTATAGAAACGCAGACACGTCCGCGGCGCTGGCGAAGGGTCGCGAAACACACCAAGAACGCGGGGACCGGGGGGTGGAGGATGACGTGGCCAAAACCGACACCGCGCGTGTGGAAGCGGAGCCGGGCGCGCGTGCGGCGCGAGCACTTCGCGCCAGGAGCGCGGCGGCACGGCGGGCGGATGCCAGGGCAGAGGAGACCATGGCGGGTGTGATGCGCAGGACTCGGATACCTGTGCCTCGTGCCTGCGGGTCTGAGGTGCCGAGCGCTTGGGTGCCTTCTGTGGGTTGCAGGGGTGCCAAAGAAGAGGGGTTTGCGCTGGCTTTTTTCTCGGTTCTCGCTCGGCACTCGCTTATTTTGCATTAGGTCCGGGGGCGGCAGATCCGAGAGCGCGCGGACGACAGGCATCGCGGCGTTCGGCGTTTCGCGGTGCGTGACGCGTCGGTACGGGTCGTCGCAAAGCCGGGTTTGGTGACAGGTGTCCCTGGGTTTTGAGTGGCGAAACGTGGACTTTGTGACCGGGCGCATCCTAGGGAACCGCCGCCGCCGCCTAGCAGAGGGAAAAAGGGTCAAACGCGTTTGCCCACAAAGGCGACCCCTTTGTGGTATTACGGGGTGTGACATCATCGTTGACAGTCGTGTTAACGTTTGGCACGACGAGCCGCAACGGAGTTGAACGTACTAATCGTCAGTCATGGCGTCCGTCGACCCCGGCGGCGTGGTGTGCCCCCCCGTCGTGGCAAACACAAATCAAACCGCATCTCCTCCCGAGCCTCTTGTTTTTTCAAAAGCGCCGTTCACCGAGGTGGACGCGCCGCGCAAAATACGAAGCGTCAAGTTCTCCCTGATGTCCCCGTCCGAAATCGGCAAGTGCGGGGTGTTCCACGTGTTCGAACGCAATTTATACCAGATGCCGCAGCGAATCCCTCTTGCGAACGGAATCCTGGATCCGAGGATGGGCACCACCGATAAAAAGGGCGCCGAGTGCGCTACTTGTAACGGGAAACTCATCGACTGCGCCGGGCACTTCGGGTACGTGAAGCTAGAGATGCCCGTGTTCCACATCGGGTACTTCAAGAACGTCATCGCGATTCTGCAGCAGGTGTGCAAAACGTGCTCACGGGTGATGGTGTCACCGGAAGAGAAGGCGCAGTACCTCCGGCGGTTCCGAAGCGCGCGGCTTGAAATCGTCCCAAGAAAAGCGCTTTCCAAAAAACTCGCCGAGAAGTGTAAAAGATGCCGTTCGTGTCCGCACTGCGGCGCGTCCAACGGCGTGGTGAAACGCGCTGGCGCCAGCCTAAAGATAGTGCACGAGAAGTACAGCAAGAACCCCGAGCTGATGGAGCAGTACATGGGCGAGTTTGAAGAAGCGGCGAAGCACAACGACGCGCTCCGGGCGAACCTGGGCCGGGTGCAGGACGATTTGAACCCCATTCGCGCGCTTGGGATTTTGCGGAAAATATCGCCCGCGGACTGCGAGCTTTTGGACGTGGCGGACCGACCGGAGCACTTGATTTTAACGCACATGCCTGTTCCGCCGGTTTGTATCCGACCTTCCGTGGAGATGGACGGCGTTGCGGGGTCGAACGAAGACGACGTGACGATGAAGCTGATACAGATAATCGAAGTCAACAACGTGCTGCGGCAGGGTCTGGAGAAAGGCCTGGCGATCACGAACTTGATGGAGAACTGGGATTTTCTGCAGATTCAGTGCGCCATGTACATCAACTCCGAGCTTCCTGGTTTGTCACTACAGTACCAGGGCCCCGGTAAACCCCTAAGAGGTTTTGTACAGCGTTTGAAGGGGAAACAAGGACGCTTCCGAGGGAACTTGAGTGGCAAGCGCGTGGATTTCTCCGGCCGCACCGTGATTTCCCCCGACCCCAACCTGCGAATCGACGAAGTCGGTGTGCCCCTTCACATCGCGCGCATGATGACCTACCCCGAGGTTGTGTCGCGGCACAACATCGAGAAAATCAGGGAGTGCGTTCGGAACGGCATGAACCAGCACCCCGGCGCGAACTTCGTGCGGTTCAAGTCGGGGGGCACGCAGTACCTGAAATACGGCGACCGGCGACGGGTCGCGTCGGAGCTGGCGTACGGCGACGTCGTGGAGAGGCACCTGAAGGACGGCGACGTCCTGCTGTTCAACCGCCAGCCATCGCTGCACAAGATGTCCATCATGGCGCACCGCGCGCGGGTCATGCCGTGGCGCACGCTTCGTTTCAACGAGTGCGTGTGTACTCCGTACAACGCCGATTTCGACGGGGACGAGATGAACATCCACTGCCCGCAGACAGAGGAAGCGCGGGCAGAAGCCGTGGAGCTCATGGCGGTGCACAACAATTTGTGCACCCCGAAGAACGGCGAAATTCTCGTCGCGGCGACGCAAGATTTCATCACCAGCTCGTACTTGATGACCGGAAAGGACGTGTTCATGGACCGCGCGATGGTGGGGCAGTGCGTATCCATGATGGGCGACGCGTTGCTCTCCGTTGACCTGCCCACCCCAGCGATCGTGAAACCGGTGGAGCTTTGGACTGGGAAACAAATCTTTTCGATTTTGATCCGCCCGAAAGCGAGCGACGCGATTTTCGTTAATTTAGAGGTGGCGGAGAAGTCGTACACGAAAAACAACAACAAAACCATGTGCCCCAGGGACGGGTACGTGTGCATTCAGAACAGCGAGATCCTTACGGGTCAGCTTGGTAAAGCGACGCTTGGTTCGGGGAACAAGGATGGGTTGTTTTACGTGTTGAATTCGGAGTACGGCTCGAACGTCGCGGCGACGGCGATGAACAGGGTGGCGAAGCTCAGCGCGCGGTGGCTCGGCCAGCGAGGGTTCAGCGTCGGTATCGACGACGTCACGCCGGGTGCGTTTTTGAAATCCGAAAAAGCGAAAGTCGTGACGAAAGGGTACAGCGACTGCGACGCGCGCATCGCGGCGTACAAAAAAGGAACCCTGGCGCTGCAACCCGGGTGCGACGCCGAGCAGACGCTCGAGGCGGAGGTGTTGGGCATTCTTTCGACGGTCCGGGAGACTTCCGGTAACGTGTGTCTGCGCGAGCTCCCGAAACACAACGCGCCTTTGATCATGGCGCTTTGCGGGTCCAAAGGCAGCACGATCAACATCTCGCAGATGGTGGCGTGCGTCGGGCAGCAAGCCGTGGGCGGTCAAAGGCCGCCCGACGGCTTCCACGGCCGGTCCCTTCCGCACTTCCAAAGGGGCGAGAAGACCCCAGCCGCGAAGGGTTTTGTGGCGAACTCGTTCTTCACCGGGCTGCGGCCCACGGAGTTCTTTTTCCACACCATGGCTGGCCGAGAAGGGCTCGTGGACACGGCGGTGAAAACCGCGGAAACCGGGTACATGTCCAGGCGCTTAATGAAAGCGCTGGAGGATTTGAGCTTGCGCTACGACGGCACGGTGCGCAACAGCACGGGGGGTATCGTGCAGCTTTCCTACGGCGACGACGGGCTGGAGCCTACTGATATGGAGGGAAAAGACAAGTCCTCGCCCGTGGAGTTCGCCAGGCTCACGCAGCACGTCAAAGGGCTGGTGCCGCGAGGGAAAGGGTTGCTTGTTGGCGAAGCCGAGGTCACCGCGGCGCTTTTGCAAATAGGCATCGACGCCGCGAAGGACGGCGGCCCGGATGCCGCGAGGGCGGTGAAACGTGACGTGGACTCCGTGGCGGGGGGGCGGCAAAAGGCGGAATCGGAGGAGATGATCGCGATGAAGGGCGGGGATGGAAAAGTCAAAACCGAATCCGAGACGGGTGGCGGAGGGAAAACGCGGAAACCGAAAAGTCAGGCGAAAGCGCGACGGGGCAAAGCCATCGTGGACGACGACGACGACGACGACAAGGTCGTCGACCTTAGTGTCGTCGATTCATCGCTCTATGGGGGCGTTTCCCCATCCGTTGACGCCAACGGTCTGTCCGCGCTGTTCAAGCACGACCTCGTGACCTACGCCAAGGAACACCTCACCCGCGTCGGCCCGGCGGACGGCCATCCGCCGTCAGGCGTGACGCAGGCGCAGCTCACTTCCTTTCTTGACCGGTGCGTTTCCAAGTACCACAGCAAGCGCATCGAACCTGGGAGCGCGGTCGGGGCGGTTGGTGCGCAGTCCATAGGCGAACCAGGGACGCAGATGACCTTGAAGACGTTCCACTTCGCGGGCGTGGCGAGCATGAACGTTACGCTCGGTGTTCCCCGGATAAAGGAAATCATCAACGCCGCGAAGAACATCAGCACGCCGATTATCACCGCCAGCCTAAACGTGGACGACGACGTCGTTGCGGCGCGGCTGGTGAAAGGCCGCGTTGAGAAAACCACGTTGGGCGAGGTGTGTAAGTACGTCCACGTCGTGTTGCACCCGCAGGCGTGTTACCTTGAGGTGAAGCTTGACCCGGAGGTCATTACGAGTTTACAACTAGACGTCACCGCGAAATCCGTGAGGCACGCGTTGCTCGGCGCGTCGAAACTGAAACTGAAACCCAACCGGGTGTTGATCGCGGGCGGCGACGCGCTGCACGTGTTGCCTCCCGATGACGACCGACCGGGCGGCGCGCGGTCTGCCGCGTCCGCGTCTGCCGCGCACGGCCCCGCCGCGCACCGAAGGGCCCTTTTCCACCTGCAAGCGTTACGAACCGCGGTGCCTTCGGTGATCGTGCAAGGCATCCCGAGCGTGCAGCGCGCGGTGATCAACGACTTGGGCGGCGGGAAGTACAACCTGGTCGTGGAAGGGACCAACCTTCAAGCGGTGATGGCGGTGGAGGGGGTTCACGGCGTGAAGACCACAACGAACCACGTGATGGAAGCTGAACGCACGTTAGGCATCGAGGCCGCGAGGTCGTGTATCATCAAGGAAATCAACGACACGATGAAAGCGCACGGCATGTCAATCGACGCGCGGCACTCCATGTTGCTTGCGGACGTGATGACGTACAAGGGCGAGGTGCTGGGGATCACGCGGTTCGGGATGGCCAAGATGAAGGACTCGGTGCTGATGCTCGCGAGTTTCGAAAAAACAACCGATCACCTCTTCGACGCGGCGTTGCGAGGCAGGGTTGATACCATCGACGGCGTCTCCGAGTGTATCATCATGGGCATCCCCATGCCCGTCGGCACCGGGATGTTCCGGCTGAAACACAGGAGCATGCGGCTGGAGATGGATGACGAAATAGACGCCGTCGCGGTGGGCGAGGACGAAAACGACGCACTCACCGAAATTGACTACAAAAATGACACGCGCGCGCACTCCGGCGCGGGGCGAGTCACCGCGGGGCTCACAATAGAAGCGGAGAATCTGGTGTTGCCGAAACGCCCGCCGCTGTTGCTAGCGGGGATGTAACGCGCACCTCGTGTCAGAGAAATGTTTTTTTCTTCGGTCTTCGTTACCTGCGTTTGTTCGTCTTCCATGTGCCTCGATGTATGCCTCTCTACGTCTTTCACTCCGGGCAGCCGTTCGCGCGCAACCACTTCAGTACCTCGAATTGCCAGAACCTCGACGCCGCCCCGCACGTCAACTCGTTCCACGGGCAGCCGTTCGCGTGCAACCACTTCAGCACCTCGAGGTGCCCGCCCTCCGCCGCTTTCGAGCACGTCACCTCGTTCCACAGGCAGCCGTTTTCGTGCAACCACTTCAGCACCTCGAGGTGCCCGCCTCTAGCCGCCGCCTCGCACGTGTACATGCCCCACTTGCACCCCTTCTTGCGCGCCCACTTCAGCACATCGAGGTGCCCGGCCAAAGCCGCCCCCGCGCACGTGTTCTCGTCCCACAGGCAACCGTTCGCACGCGCCCACTGCAGCACCTCGAGGTTCCCGCCCTTCGCCGCCATCGCGCACGTCCGCTCGTCCCACGGACACCCGTTCGTGCGCGCCCACTACAACACCTCGAGGTTTCCACCAAGCGCAGCAGCCGAGCACGTCTTCTCGTCCCACTTGCAGCCCTTCTTGCGCGCCCACTCCAGTATTTTTAGGTCTCCACACTCCGCCGCAGCGGAGCACGTCTCCGCATTCCACTTGCAGTCGTTCCTGTGCGCCCACTTCAGCACTTTGAGGTGCCCGCCCCGCGCCGCCGCCGCGCACGTATCTTTACTCCATGGACAGTCGTTCTGGCGAGCCCATTTCAGCACTTCGAGTTGCCCATAACGAGCCGCCGCCTCGCACGTGTGCCAGTTCCACGGTGTGTTGTTCTCACGCAGCACCTTTAACTCCTCCAGCTGTCCGAGCCCCGCCGCCGCCTCGCATAGGGTTTCGTCGTACTGCAGCTTTCCTTTCCGTTTTATGCGCCGCAACGCGCTTAAACACAAGAATCTCCTTGCTTCCCATTCCTTTAACTCTTTAACCCTAAGCCCCGACGCCTTCACCGCGTCGCGCATCGCAGGGCTCACCGTGGTGAGCTGTGCGACATTTGCGGGATCTTGAAAGTACATGTCGTCAGATCTGTCGAGAATGTGCTCGACGACGAGGTGGTCGGGAAGGCCGGGGATAGCCTCGTGTTGAAACATCGCCCACGACATCTCCTTTAGCATCCTTTCCTTCAGCGCATCGCGCGCCTGTTCCGAACACAGACTAACCCACGCCTCAGCGTACCCCCGCCATTTCGCATTCTCCGACTCTACTGCCGCAACGCGAGCTTCCGCAGCCGCAACTCTCGCCTCTGCCACCGCCGCGACGGACAGGTGTGTATCGGTCGCGATACCGCCGCTCGCGTCAGTCATGGCGGTGTGCGCTTTGCGTTTGGAGGACATGCGGAGGGTGTGCGCGTCGTTGTGCGTCTAGGCTTCCGAGAAAAGCGTTACTGTCGTTACTTTGCTTGTCAGCATCGATTTCGGCGGGTGAGAGCGCAGAACGCAGGTCGCCCGTTGCACCTTTTTGATGGGAAGAATTTTAACCTTGGCTGCGTCCGCCGCTTCGGAGCACACACGCATCTGTTTGCGCCGCGAACGCTTGGGGATCCTAGCACATGAGTGTAGCGTCCTTGTCTGCGTTTTTGGGCGCCGCTGGACATGCGGAAGGTCTCATGCATGTCGTCACTCGGCACGACCCCCTCGAAAACTGAGCGTTTTCGGTTTGGTTTTCGGGTTGGGCAAAATCTGGGCAAAAAAGTACTCAGCACACTATTCAAACTGTCATTGCGATCGGCGTCCTCGGCGAGGATGCCTCCCCTCTCGGACCTCTCGGACGACCTGTCCGACGACGACGACGATGTCACGTTGCCCCCGACGAAACCCACCGCCGCGTCCGCGTCGGCGAAGGCCAAGCCCCCCCCGGTACCCAAGCCCCAGATGGAGGTGCCCGCCGGCATCCCGCCAGATCTGGCGCTTCTCTTTTCGTTCGACAAGCCGCGCGCGTCCGGGAACCCCGACGCGGTGAAGGCGCACATCGCCAAGGTGCTTGGGAAGCGCCGGGCCATTGTCATCGCGGCGACGGTACGGGACGGCGGGGACGGTGGGGCCGAGGGGGACGAGAAGGACGCGGGCGGCGCTTCCGGTTCCGAAGACGTTCCGCTCACCAAATCCATACAGAAGCTCGTGGACGACGAGAGGGAGGATGAGAAGCGGCGGAGGAAAATGCGGGTCGCCACCGCTGACGCTAAGCAGATCAAGAGCGACGAGAAAAGGGCGATGGCGGCGATCGCCGAGGCGATGGCGGAAAAACAGACTGCGGCGGAGACGATGAAGGATGAGGTACGGGAAAAAGCGGAAGCGGTGGCGCGGGAAATTGGAAACACGGACGCGGACGACACGCCGTACCCCAGTGCGTTCATCATGGCGCTTGATGACCACGCGTTTGAACACGCGTTCGGAAGCGCGGCGCTTGACAGGTTTGCACCGGAGTTGCCGACGCCAACCCCAAAAACGTTACACCCGTTCGTGGACGCCGCGAAAACACGGGTAACGCTTTTGAAAGGCTCCGAGGAAGACGCGGCATCGGCGGTCAAGGAAGCGCTCCGGGAAGCCGCGGAAGGGGGGTTCCTCGCCGCCGCGTTCGCCGCGGTCGTGGACGCAAACGCGGCGGCGAAAAGGCGCAGAGGTACTGGTACGGGTGTTGAGTCTGGAAAAGCAGAAAAGGCAGAGTCTTCCCCCGCGCCGCCGTGCGACGCGGCGACCGCGCGCTGGCTGTTTGAAGCGGCGACGCGCCCGGAGTCGTCGCACGGCGTCGCGCTCGGCGCGCGAGACGCGCTGCTTGCGTCCGCGGGGTACGAGCCGATGGGGGTGGATACGCGCGCGCGCCCGCGCCGTAGAAGGGGGGTGTTTCCCCTCCCCGTGGTTGGCGAGACTGACGCTGGTGACGAGAGCGACGAGGGAGGGGACGAAATTCCCGAAGAAAATATCACGCGGGCGGTTTCCGACGCGCCACCCTTGGCGTGGGTACCGACGGCGCGTGAGATTTTAGAGGCGTTGCGTCACCTGGGCGTGCGCGCGCCTTACGTGGGGAAGGACACCGTGGATGCCGGGGACACGGGTAAAGGCGGGAAAGGTAAAGGAGCCCCGAAATCGAAAAAGCTAATCGCCACGACGCAGGGAAAGGAACAGCGGAAGCACATTTCTGTAAACGCGCTGGCGTCGGACATGAGTTTGAACCAGCGCATTTCACGACAGGACTCCGAGGCCGGTTCGTTCGCGCTTTCCGGGCGAAGCGCAACCGACAAAGTGGATGCCTCGGCGCTGATGCGCCCACCGCCAGGGCCGCTGAAACCGCAAGTGTTTGCGGCGGTGCAACTCCTCACGATGTGGTGCGAGCGCGACGGCGACGGCGACCCTGTGGGGTCAGTCGTGGATGACCCAAACGCCACAGCGTCGCTTCTCGCCGCGCTCGGCGCGCTGCGGCTAGACCCGCGCGCGGCTGCGCTCGCGCACGTCGCGGACGCCGCCGCGTCCGCCCTGCTCGCCGCGGCGTCGCGTTTCGCCGACGAAAAGCAGTGGCGCTTGTTTGCGTCGGCGGCGGCGGATGCTTTGGCGAGGGTCGGTCCCACGCACGCCTCGCGTCTCTCCGCGGTGAGGTGGTTGCCTTGGAATTCTTTACGAGAGCAGAGGGTTCAGGACCTCGCGTCCGTGGTGGCGCTGAAGGACATCCAGCAAATTTTAATGCCTCTCCTGGCGCGCGCTTTGGCGAAACAGGAGGTTGGTGTTAAATACGCACCGCACCAAGATTTGCGCAAAGACGCCACTGCCGCCATCGCGGACGTGCTCGTGGACGGCAACACCTCGCCTGAAGAAGCGTGGTGCCTTGTCAGCGCGATTCGCCACGTCGACGTGGTGCTGCACGCGGGGATGGTCGATACGGGAGGCTCAGACGAGACGCAGGAAGAACAGAGCGCGGCGCAGAAATCCTTCATGACTTTCCTGAAGGAGTGCAAAGCGCGCGTGCCGAGGAGCAACAAAACAGGGTTAGCCGCGCTGAAGAACCTGGCGGTGGCGACGTACACCAGGCACCAAAGAGCGCAGCAACTGCGTGATACGAGAAGGGACTGAGGGTAGAAACCCGTGAAGTGATGAACAAAACAGTGAACAAATCATTAAAAAGTACCTTCATTCAAATCGTCTGTCATACAGTGTCGTCTATCGGTATACAAGTAATACGAGTCACGTGCCTTCGTCGGCTAAACCGTTCGTGTCCTTCTCGTTTCAATCAGTGGAACAGCAACACTGAGGTGTCCAACGCTTTCTTCGCGACGAGAAACTCCCGGAGCATCGCCGCGCGGTCGCCCGTGGTGCCCTGTAAGAGCCTCCTTCCCATCTCACCCACCGAAACGCCTTCGTTACCGGCGAGCGCGGCGACGACGGCATCCGCGTCCCTCTGCTCCCTCTGTTCAAACGTCTCCGTCGCGGTCACCACCGCTCGGCGCTCGGCCGCGTCACTCGCGTTTTGCTCAAACGCTCTGCGCGGTGCTTTTCCTTTTCCTTCTTTCCCTTTCGTTTTTTGGTTTGGGTTCCCGCCGTGGCCCCCCGGTCCACCAGGTCCCCGGTCGCCGTCGTCCAACTCCCCGCGCTCGCGCGCCGCGTCAACCGCGCGGCGCGAACGGTCGTGCTCCACCGCCGTGGCGCGGCCCACGAGCATGTCGTGCCTGTGCTCGTACAGAACGCCATCCGCCGTGCATGGGCGCACGGACGGGCCGATGCCGTGCGCGAATGCCGCCTCCGCCGCGGAGGGCCCGCCCGCGCCTCGGGTCTCCGCGGCCCTCGCCGCCGCGCTCGCCCGTTCCTCTCGCGGCGGCGCCACCGCGACGTCGCGCGCGGTTTCGATGCGGTACACCTCGTTGGCTTCCCGCTCGCGTTCCACGAGCTGTTTCATGCGCACCTCCTCCCCTTTGGGGATTTTCCGGAACATGTTTGCCACCCCGAACAGCTCGCCTTTGTTGTCCGCGTCGCCCTGAACGCCCTCGAAAAACCGCGACTCTGCGATGCCCTCCGTCGCGACGTTGCTCTGTTGCTGTTTGTAAACCTGCCTCTGGTACACGAGCTCCTCCAACGTCCCGGATGTTAAAAACCGGTACACATCAACGTCTTTCTTCTGCCCGATCCGGTACGACCGGTCCTGGGCTTGCAAATCAAGCGCCGGGTTCCAGTTCGGGTCGAAAATCACCACCCTGTTGGCGGACACGATGTTCAAACCCACGCCGCCCGCTTTCGTGGAGAGCAAAAAAACAAAAGTCGACTGCGACTTGTTGAAATCGTCCACGACCTGCTGCCGGTGCTTCTGCCCGGTGCTTCCGTCGAGGCGCGAAAAGACGTACCCGCGCCGGTTAAGAAACGTCTCAAGAATAGTCAACAAACGCACCGACACGGAGAAAATCAAAACCTTGTCGTTTTGCGCGTGCCAAAGATTCAACAGCTTCTCCAGGGCTAACAGCTTACCGCAGTGTGTCGCGGACGACACGCGCTGAAAATTCCCATCCGGCTTGTTCGCGTCGCCGAGCAAATGCGCGTCGTCGCCGAGCGCCATCGTGGCGACCAAGGTTTCGCGGTAAAACTTCTCCGGGTCTTCGTGCACGAGCTTGGGATCGGGTTTCAGCAGCTCCAGGTGGTTACTCACCTTTAGAAGGATTTGTATGCAAGGCAGAATCAGGCAGTTCGGACACTTGTCGCAACACCCGTCTTCGGCATGCAATAAAGGATTAGTCGCCGGATCGTGATACGTCTCCCACAAAGGCGCGTACCCAGTCGGCACGTGGTAGCAACACCTACCGCGCGGTTCCCCGCTGTCGCAGTCGCACGGCTCGCCCGATCGAGCTATCAAAGTGAACTCGGGTGTGTCCAACAACCGCTGGTACACCTTCAGCTGAAGCAGCGATAAATCGCAAAACACCACGTTGTCCGCTTTCGAAGGCAGCGACTTGGCGAGCACGTCTTTCTTTTTGCGAGTCAGGACGTACTTTTTCAGTAAAAGCTTCAGTTGTTGCGCGCGTTCCCTGCCCAACGCGAGCAGGCGATCGCCCGCGCTGAACCGCTGCGCTTGTTGCATTTGCCGCGAGTAGTACTCTCGAAATTCACCGCTTTCGCCTAACGACCCCGGACACGCCCAGTTCAGCAAACACCAAAGCTCGTCGTACGTGTTCTGCATGACGGTTCCTGTGAGGCCGATGCGCGGCGACGTCGCGACGTCGGGCAGATCTTTCGCAGCTATGTAAATGAGGGCCTTTTCGTTCTTCAACTTGTGCGCTTCGTCAAAAATCACGACGGTCCAGTTTATGTCTTTGAAATCGTCGATGTTCAGGCGGAAGGTGTCATAGCTCGTCAACGCGACGTTCGCGGGCACGCACGTGTGTTCCGTGTTGCCGTCCATGGCGAGCTCGCACGTCGCGAGCACCCTCGCCCATTGTTCTTTCTTCGTGTCGCCGTGCACGCGCGCGACGGTGAAGGTTTCGGAGTACTCGAATTCCGGGTGTCCTCCCAGCGTTGCGTCTAAATACCCACTGCCCATCGCCTCGCCCCACTTTTTCAGCTCGGACTCCCAGTTCGTAATAACGCTGGTGGGGCACACGATCAGCACCACGAGCGGTTTGTTTTCGTACGCCGCCGTTCGCGTCGCGACGGGCGAGCGCAGAATCGCGCCCAGAAACGCAATCGTCTGCACCGTCTTACCGAGGCCCATGTCATCCGCGAGCACGCCGCCTTTGCCACTCGCCCATAGGTTGTAAATGAACCGCACGCCCTCTTTCTGGTATTCGCGCAACACGCAGTTCAGGCCTGACGGGACGAACAAGTTATCAGTGAGGACGTTCTCCAAGTGCTGGTCAAGAAGCGGGTCGCTCAAAGTTTCGTCCAAACGCAAAGGCGCCGCGCCTTTTACTGATACGATAAAAGCCGAAAGTGTCAGTCTTGTATATCGCGATGTATGGACAAACAGTCAGAGGTATTAGTCCCTTCTGGTACGAGTATGGGCAATCAGGGAGGCGGAATGTGGTGATTGGGAAAGCCCCGCACCTTCGTCCCAAACCCGTGTTGGCGGGCCGAGCACGAGCGGACCCACGTCCTCGGCGCGAATCGCGTGCTCGCCGAAAATGTCCAGCCCGGTGTCGTCCACCTCCACGGGGGCCTTTTTAGGGTGAGGGGAGGGGGGGAGGGGGCGGTTCAAGGGGTTGGGGGATGGGGGTAAGGTTAAGGGGTTGAGGGGAGCGTGTTAGTTTACGTGTTACTTGCGAAGGTACTCGCGATGAAAACAACCTCCTTCAAAAAAAAGGAGACCGTCTTCTTTGATTGTGGGCACCCTTTTTTTTGGAGAATTGGAGCGGTTGTGACTTCTGTCAAACGTACCGCAACGTCCTCCATCATGTGCTCCAGCTCTTTTTCGTTCCAAAGCTTGGCTTGGGTGGTGTCGATTGCGTCGTCGTCTTCGTCGTCGGTTGGGTCCTCCCGGTGCGTGGGTAACCCTGACCGCGCGGTGGACCCGCGTCGGTTACTCAGGGTGCCCAGATCCTTGCCCGAACCAGACAACGACTGCGCGTGTTTGGCGTGGTCGCGTTTTGTCGCCTCAGCCTCGTCGTACCTCTCTTCCTCCTCTCGCATCAGCTCGGCCATGGTCATCTGCGCGGAGTGCGTGGAACGTGTGCGCGGGCGAGGGTCAGACGTTGAAGCGAGAACGAGCGCGAAGGCGCTCGCGGAGAGCATGGGGAAACCGAAAAAACAGCGGTTCGGTGTGGCGTCAGATGGACCCGCGGTGTGGCCGAATCGCCCGCAACGCACCTTCCGCGGAGTCGTGGATTTCGCGGGAGGCTGCGCATCTTCGGACACGCGCCGCGCCCGAGACGACGCCGCCTCACGGAGCACGTCCATCTCGCGTCAAGCGCCCGGCAGCGCACCACACAATGTCACATTCGATTGGCATTGTTGGCACCTTCCGAAAAAGAAAACAAGGCGAAGAAAAGAGGAAAAGAATGTGCCTCCGTCCGATCGCTCGCCAAACAAAGTTCTTCGTTACAACGCCCACCACTCAATCCGGTGGAGTGGTGAGTGCTCACACCACCCGTAGTTTAGTCGGCCGGTCGGGACGTACGTCGCGTGCTAGTCGCGTTGTCCTTCCACGGCGCGTCGCGGAAGCGCGCGCTATGGGTTTGTCTTTCGCGGTTCCTTCCTTCCAAAACTTCTGATGCTCGTCTTTTTCGCGCCACGGGGCGGGAGGTCCAAAGGTGTACGTCGTGTTCTTACACATGTGTTTTCTTACATGCGGTCCGCGCCTGGTCCGAACCCCCCCCCCTCCGGTTTCCGGGTTCCGGAGGTTCCCCGTTGCCTTTCTCCCTCGCGCTGCCCCGCGAACCCGCTCTCGCGCATGGGTGCTCTTCGCGAATCCCGCTCCTCCCGAACCAACCGCTCCTCCTTCTTCTCGCGACTCGCGACTACCGGCGCGGGCGCCGGCCTCGACCCCCCGATGCCCCCCGCTTCCCGGCCCGTCGCGGGCACCCCCGGCCCCGGCCTCGTGAGCGCCTGTGTTTGCTGGTACTTCAAAATGGTCCAGTCGAAGACGTAGTCGTACTGGTACCCTTCCCGGATGAAAAGGTCGCGGAACAGTTTCCGGACGTACGAGTAATCGGGCTTGTCCTCGAACCGCAGCGACCGGCACAGCTGGAAGTAGGTGACAAACTCGGGGGGAAACCCCTTGCAAAGCACCTCGATGGGGGTGCTCATCTTCTTCTCCGAGATCTTCTCGTACTTTTGCTTTTTAGTCGCCGCTTTCAGGCCCTGCCACGGCAGCGACCCCCTTAAGAAGTACATCAAAACGTACCCCAGCGATTCCAAATCGTCCCTCCGAGACTGTTCGATCCCGAGATGCGTGTTGATCGAGGCGTACCGCGCCGTACCAGTGAGGTTTTTGTTCTCCCTGTACGGGATGTGCTGGTGCGATTTCGGGTCCCGGTATTTCTTCGCCAAACCGAAGTCGATGATGTTCACCTGGTTCGCGCGTTTTCCCAATCCCATGAGGAAATTGTCGGGCTTTATGTCCCTGTGGATGAACGACTTGCTGTGCACGTACTCGATTCGGGACACGAGCTGATCCGCCAGCATCAGCACGGTTTTTAAGGACAGCTTCCGGTTGCAAAAGTTAAACAAATCCTCCAACGAAGGCCCCAACAAATCCAGAACCATGATGTTGTAATCCCCCTCTACTCCGAACCACCGCACGTTCGGAATGCCGGTGCCGCCTTGCAAAATCTTGTAAAGCTTGGATTCGTACAGAAGCTGCGGGTGCTTGGTTTTGACGGATTCCTGTGATGTTGAGTGACACGGATTGGGGAGGGAAAACGGGTCAGAAAAAGAAGGGATAAGGGACACCAACCGACAAGAGCGGTGAGGCGTGTGGGTCGATCGCGATCCCGAGGACAACGAGCGACGTTGATCGTCTCGGTGATCAAAAAAATATTCCTCGTCTTTCGACCACCAACGAGCCTAGGGTTTCTTTGGGGGGGGGCACCGGTACGCACCAGCTTGATCCCGACTTCCTCGCCGGTTTGAATGTGTGTGCCTGCGGTGAGGGTTGTGGGACGGTTGGGGAACGGTCAGCGCGCGTGCTTTGGTGGCACCAAGGCGTGGAAGGGGGTGGAACGCGTGGGGGTCCGAAATTCCCCCCTCGGCCATTTCGTCCGAGGGAACGCTGAGCGGTGTGGAGTGCCCAATCTGGGAAATTGCCCCGCCGTACCTAGATAGATGTCCCCGAACGATCCACTGCCAATCTTCCTCCCGAGGCGGTACTTGTTACCCACGCGGAGCTCTAAACCGCTCGACATCGTGCGCTAGAGTTGCGAAGCGTCGCGGCACGAGCGCGGAGTCGGCTACGAGCTATACTTTGGCGCGCTAAAACTCCAGGAGAGACGTTGTCGACCGACAGACTCGCAGAGGATGCGCGTTCCGTGCAACCCGCCCTATCGGCTTATGCGAAGACGATCGGGTGAGCGCAACACGAGTCACGTCAGCTCGAGTTTCCCGAGAAACGTTTCGCGGCGCGTGGCGATGCGCGCGAGGCAGGCGCGCCTTCGCTGTGCGGTACTGGCCGGGCGGGACGCGGACAACGCGATCAAAACATCAAACAGCAAACAAACGCGTTTCAGAGGAAGCGAGATACTTCATCTTTGATCGGAGCTCATTTCGGCTGGTCCGATGAACGCGTCGGTCAAGCAAAAGGACGTGAACGACTTTCATCGGACCCGCGCTGGAACGAAAGTGCGCAATCTGCTTTGCGTCAATCACTCTTCAGTGCGCGTCCGATGAGCGAGTCGTACCAACACGTGGTGAAGGGCGGGTTGAAGCTCAAGGGCGGTGTGCCCGGGCCGGGCGGCGTGAAGAAAAAGAAGAAGAAGGACAAACACGAAGATGTAAGTCCTCCTCGCCATACAAGCTTCGCTCGGCGACGACGCGCATGGCCTTTGTTTTCCCTCCGCGCCCATTTCGCTTTCGCCATCGTCTGACCCACGCCTCCCCTGCCCCGACCCCCGCAGAAAGAAAAAGACGACGATGCTTTGACTACAGCAGGTGAGGGCGGCTCGAACCCCCCCAAACGGCAAGACAACCGCACCGCGGTGGAGAAGCGGTACGACGAGCAAGCGGCGAAAACGCAAGCCCGGCTGATTCAGTCCATGGCCAGCAAGTCGCACAAGGACAAGGTGAAGGACTTCAACGAGTACCTGTCGAAACTGTCAGAGCACCACGACATACCCAAGGTTGGGCCGGGATAAGGGATATCACGGAATGAGGTACGGAAACCTGCCCGGGCAAACAGTCTCCGAAACGTCGGCGCGATGATGATGATGATGATGATGTTGAAGATGATGTGAGATGAATTAGACGCGAAGATGCAAGACGAGTAAACTGTTTTCGCGATGCTATCCCTATAAAGCGCTGTTACCCAACTATGTCCGCTACCGTGGTGTCCACCTCGCCGTTTTCCAAGCGCGTGAACGTCACCCGCTTGGTCAAATCAGCCCCCGCGGCGTAGGTGAAGTTTGAGGACAACTCCACGGGAAGGCGGGGGGGTTCGAGATTTTCACTCCGACTTTCGTCTTTTTTTCTCGAGCCGCTCTCGTCTTTTTCTGTATCGCGCCTCCCCGTCACCGCTCCAAACGCGTCGCCAATCGCCAGTGTCGCTTCTATTTTCCGTGCGCACACCAACAGCACGTCGTACTCCTCGGGGTGAATCAGGGCCAGGAAGTTGTCGTTGTGCTCGGACATGCGAATCGCGGCGAGGCGCTTTATTTGTATTTTCCGCCGCACCCGCATCGTCCCACTGTCCAACAAAAACAACGCATTGGGTGCCACGAGAAGCACCCGGGGCACCGCTTCGCCTCGTCGGTTAATTTTCAAAACCTCCTCGGAAAACAACACAAGAGCAGGCTCGCCGTGCTTCGCCAGGAGCTTCGCGATCAAAGGGCTTGCGCGCAAATCGCAGTGGTCTGGGGGAGACGAAACAGGGAGGAGGTAAGTCCGCGATGGGGATCGAACTCAGATGCCGAATTCGGGAACGTGACGCGCGCGTGAAAACCGGAACCTTTCGTCGTACCTCCCAGGAAAAGCTTCCCCGCGCTGGACCGGCGTCGCTCTTTGCGCCCCATGAACGGCTGTAACGGCGTTTCCACCGCGAAGCCCATCGGGATGACCGCGAAGTGCGAACCGCGAAGTGCGAGGTGGAAGAAGACGCTACGTGCCAACGGGAAGGGAAAATTCTTGGAAACGAAACTGAAGTGTTTCGAGTAATACTTTTAACAACGCTTCGCGCATCGCCTCGCCCCGCGTGTGTTACCCGATGGTCCCTCCTTTGATTGACGCGCACGTCACCGGCCCGGCGCTGGTGACCATGTGCAAGTCCTTGTACGCGGCGACGCACCCGTCCGTGGTGCGCAACTGCGTCACGACTTTTTCCCAGGTTTTCTTCTTCTTCATCTGGTTCTCGGTGTGCGCTTCGGCTTGTGTTGTGGTTTCCCAATCCCCAAACTTGATGCGCTCGCCCGGCACCGACCCGGGCGGGCACACCAAAAGCTCCACGGATTCGTGCGAAGAATCCGAGGCGCAAAGAAGCATGCCGTGCGAAGACACCCCGGCCATGTTCCGGGACTTCAGGTTCGCAAGAACAACAACGAGCTTGCCCTCGATGTCCTGAGCAGAGAGGAGGAGACAGTCAGTGGAGAGCGTTTTGCGATCGCGACATCCGAAAGTGGATTTCGTTCGGGACACTCGCGATAACGATTGCCGATTTCGTGCAGGTGCGCGAGACGCGTTTACACCACCACCTTCGTGGTGTCGCCGTGGTGGCATCACCGCTACGTACCTCGGCGTTCATGTACGGCACCAGCCCGCTGCAGATCATCCGCGGTTCCGCTTCGCCGATATCAACCTCCTCCACGTAAAGCTTGTCCGCGTCTTCGTGCTTGTACGCCTTTAAAACCTTTCCCACCCGGACGTCGATGAGTTGCTCCACGCCCTCCGGGGCGTCCTCCGACTCGTCGGCCATCGCGCGGACGCCGAGGCGCGCGGCGGGGGCGCGCGCGGCGCGGCGCGCCGCCGCGCGCAAAGGCGCGGCGCAGGCCAGGGAGTTCACAGCGCGGAGGGCGACAGCCATGGTGTCGGAAGATGTGATGAGTGAAGAGCGCAGGCTGGTCGAAAGAGAGATCTCGATTCTGGAAACGCGTTTTTTCCCGAAACGTGTTTCGAGGTAGAACAGTACCCCGTCGCGATAGCGGTAGAACAGTCCCTTGTCACACCTCTCGCGCTCCTGTAGGAAAGATAACACGTCCCCAAGACTGACTATGTCTGATTACAAAATTACTACGCTGTTCCTCACCCCACCACCACCACTTAGCTAACACCCCATGAAGAACGAAACCCAGCTCTTCACCGCCGGCGATGTGGTTTCTATTCGGTAAATCCCGAGGTGGCCGCCCATTTTCCCCTCGCGCATGCGGAAACACACGCGGTCGTCCACGGTGAGTACCACGGCTTTGGTTGCTTTTAGTTGTTCGAACCTTCCGACTGAGCTGCCGCCATCCTTTGTGCTTTCCCGTGAGTAACCAGGGCCGTCCCGCAGGGCTTTCATTCGCACTTTATCCCGCACCACGGTCATCGTGAACTGCTGCCGCGAACACGCTTTCGAGGAAACGTTCCCGACCCCCCGGCCAAGCATCTGCGCGCCCGGGTGCAGTGGAATCACGCCGGCGGTTGGCTCAGCCCCCCCGTTCGCTTCCTTGAATGCGATGACGTACTGCTCGGAGAAATCCTCCACCAACCGTAACCCGTCCATGCCGTGGTCGGGCAAACGCCCGGGCGACCCGCCCTCCACGAAATCAGCCTCCTCCTCTGGAATCAAAGAAAGCTGGTCCCGGACATCCGCCAGCTCCGCTTGCAGGTCGTAAATCGCGTTTTCGTAGGACATGCCAGGCTGGTCATCGTCGTTCACTAAACGCAGGTGCTTCGGATCGAAAGGCACCTCGGGGTGGCACGGGTTCTCCAACTGCAACGCCATGTTCTCCAGAATCGCCCGCTCGCCGTCGTCTTCGTACTTGTCGTCGTAGAAGGACGAGCTAATTATCTGGCCGATGAAATCCACCAGAAACGTGGCCATGCCTATCAGCACGAACGCGTTGGTGATCGCGGTGACCGCGGTCAACAAATCCACCACCCCCACTTTGCCCTCGGACTGGTACTGCAAATACGTCCCGGCCCAGTCTCGCAACAAAAACGTCTCGTCGTGCGTGTGCAGGGACGTGCCGAACGGCGCGGTTGTCGGGGTCCGGCTGCCTCCGTAAATGACCTGCGTCCCAGGGCCCGTGCGCTCGCTCGTGGCGTCGTGAAAGATGGATACTTCCGTTCGTAGCGTGGTGTCGAACGGCCTCCACGGGTCGCTGTTCACGTTCGTCGTGGCGATCTGCGCCCTGAGTTTCAGCCCCATCAAGCGGTGCGGCGCCCGAATCGCCGCGAACACGGCGCCCGACCCGGACGCCGTGGCGCTCGTGGCGTTGAGCTGCACACCCGCGAGCACAAGAATCTCGCCAAACGTCAGCGCCAAGTCTACGCCGTCCGATGCGGGGTACGTGGTCCGGGACGTGCCGTCCGGAAAGTTAACAACCAGCTCATCCGGCTTGGCGCGCAGACCGTACGTCGTTTCCACGCTGATGCCGATGTGGAACTCCAGCAACTCGGGCCGCGCGACGAAGGCGTCGTGCGAGTACACCTGCGTGAGTTCGCAGTTCGCGGCTTCCACGAAAACTGCGGCGTCCGCGCCGACGCACACCCTGCGCATGCTTGCCTGCCTCATGTGCGTGTTTACCCACACGTCCTGCACGTTGACCTGCGTGAACTCCGGGCCGGTGAGGTGGTTGACGCACTGCGGATCCGCGAAGATCGTGCCGCCCGGGGATACGTAATCCACCAAAGCGTTGCCCCCCCACGGGGAAACGCAGTAGGCAAGGTCACTCAAACTCGAGCTACCCGCGGCGAGATAGGCACTGGCGTCCATCTTCGTCGTCACCACCGTGATCGGAACCTCGAACTTCATGTAGTTGTGCGACACAACCATGGAGAAAAAGGTGAAAATCGTGATGCACGTCATGAAGAAAAGGTGCATCATGATTAAGGTCTTGTCGTACGTCTTGACGAGCTGTTTTTTGTGGTAGGGTGGGGTAGTATGAGGAGCGGTGAGGCGTGAAAAGAGAGGTTAGCGAGCGTGGTGGTCTTGGTGACTCGAGAGACGCGCGTCGATGCCTCAAGACAGGCCTTTCCTGAAAAAAAGACGTTCGGGAAAAAAGCACGCTCGAGGTGACCCGAAACACCCGGCGCGCGCCACACCACAAAAGGCGTGCATCTCGTACCTTGACTGTTTTATACGCCACCGCGTCCGCGATGCTATCCTTGAAGCGGTCCATGAGACTCGGCATGGTGGCTGCGTAGTCGAAGGTCGCCCTTCCTGGTTTTCTCCGCGGCCTGCAATCTCAAAAATCACCGACGCACGGGCGCGAATGTGGAACCGCGAGCGCGCCGTCCGCGGGCTCGACCAGAGAAACGCGAGTCAAGGCAAGTAAGTTGGCGGGGGCCCAAGCACGTGACGCGGTCGCAGAACGCACTCGTTCGCGCGATGACCCCGAGGTCGCGTCTTGTGGCGGAGCGGAGTCGGCAGTCGCAGTCGAGTCATTTCTTGGGGGTTACAAATACACTAAAACCGCAAAAATTTGACGCGCCAGTCACGTCCGCCCGCGACGGCTCCTCCTGGACTCCTTTGGACGCGACGCGGACCGGGAGAGAGGACGGGGGACGCGGCGTGAGGGAGGAACAAACGACGTGTGTTGTTCCGCGACTCGGGCGTGTATTGTACCTCTCGTGTTTGAATAAATATTAAAACCAACGCGATCGGTTCGAGCGCCGCGCGCTTCGCGTACGCGCGTCTTTCTTTTTCTCTTTCCAACTTTTAATCCTCCTCCTCCTCGTTGAGCACAGCGTAGGTGACGACCCAGAACAGGATCAGGGACGGCAACGCGAGGAAGGTATCCGCATCCCACTCGCCATCCCGCGCGCTTTTCTGCGCCGCTTTCTTGGCGTCCTTCTTCGTCTGTTTCGCTGGTTTGGGCGATTGCGCTGGCTTCGCGGCGACGGCCACGGCGGGCGCGCTTCGCGAGGAGGCGGGCGCCACGGTGAGCGTCTGCGCTTGCGCTTGCACGGGGACACGGACTGGAATCGCGGGAATAAGCGCCTCCTCCGCGAGCCTCGCCCTGGCAGCCTCGGAAGCAGCTTCCTGCTTGGCCTTACTCGCGGCGGCGTCCGCGGCGAGCTTGGCGCGCGACGCCGCGAGGTTCTCGGCGGCGACGCGCTTGGCGTCGGCGGCAGTGGCGGCGGCTTTTTCTCGCGCCGCAAGCGCACTCGCCTCCGCCTCCGCCTTTGCGGTTTCCGCCTTCCTTGTCTCCGCGTCCCTGATCGCCTCCGATGAAGCCTTGGCGTCAGCAGACGCCTGCGCCTTAGCAACAGCAGCAGCTGTCTCCTTTTCCGCCTTCGCCAAGGCGCGAGCTAAAGATTCTTCAGACGCCGCTTTCTTTTTTGACGCCCGCTCCGCTTCGGCAGACGCTTCGGTGGCCTTTTTCGCCTCAGCCGCGCGCGCGGACGCCGCCCGCTCCTCGCCCGCCGCGGCTTCCTTCGTTGCCTTCAAGGCGGCGCGGGTCTCAGCAGCCTGCGCCACAGCCGCGTCCTTCTCCGCCTTGGCCGCCGCTTTGTCGGCGTCGGGCTTTGCCGCCGCCGCCGCGACGCGCTCGGCCTCCGCCTGCGCCGCCGACTCGGCCGCAGCCTTCTCCGCCGCTTCCGCAGCTGCTTTCGCTGCTTTCGCGGCAGGGGAGAACTCGTCGAGCTCGGCGTATTCCCTGAACGTTTTTTTGAAATCGCCGACGCCGAGGTCGAGGTTCTCGGGCGCGGGCGTTGTTTTCGCCGCCGCAGCCTTGGCCAAAAGCGCGGCAACTCGCGCTTCGGATTCAGTGGCGATGTCGCGCTCCCTTTGCGCTTTCGCAGCATCCAGAGAGGCGACTCTGGCGGCTTCAATCTCGGCGGCGTGAGCCTTCTCGCTCGCCACACGCGCGGTTTCCTTTCCGCGAATCGCGGCGACGCGCGTGGCGGCTTCCGCGGCTTCGGCGTCGCGCGCTTCCTTCGCCTTCGCGCGATCCGCTTCGCGTCGGGCTTGGCGCTCGGCAGCGTCCTTCTCGGCGGCAGCCTTCTCGGCGGCGTTTTGCGTGGCGCGCGCCTTCTTGGCCTCCGCCAGGTTCTTCGCTTCCACGGCCTCGCGCTTCTTGGTCTCGCGCTTCTCGAACACAAGCTTCTGGGAAGCCTCATAAGAAGCCTTCGCCTTGGTATCAGCCTTGGCCTTCGCTGCCACGGCCTCGCGCTTCTTGGTCTCGCGCTTCTCGAACGCAGCCTTCTCTTCAGTTTGGCTGGCTTTCTCAGTCTTCGCGGCAGCCGCCGCCTTCGCCTTGACAGCGGAGGCGGAATCCCGCTCAGCCTTGGATTTCTCGGCGGCGGCGACTCTTTCCGCGCGGACCTTCGCATCAGCCTTAGCCTTCCCCGCCGAAGCGGCAGCACGCTCGGCGGCAGCCTTGGAGGAATCGGCTCCCTTCACGGCGGCAGCCTTGGAGGCATCGGCATCACGCTCGACCTTCGCCTTCTCAGCAGCCTTGGCCTTCTCCGCAGAGGCAGCATCACGCTCAGCCTTGGCGGCGGCATCAGCCTTTGCCTTCTTCGCCGCGGCAGCATCACGCTCAGCCTTGGCGGCGGCATCAGCCTTCGCCTTCTCAGCCTTCGCCGAGGCATCAGCCTTCGCCTTTTCCGCAGCAGCCTTGGAGGCAGCGGCCTCACGCTCGGCCTTCGCCTTCTCAGCAGCCTTGGCCTTCCCAACAGAGGCAGCATCACGCTCAGCCTTGGCGGCGGCATCAGCCTTCGCCTTCTCACCCTTAGCCGAGGCATCAGCCTTCGCCTTTTCCGCAGCAGCCTTGGAGGCAGCGGCCTCACGCTCGGCCTTCGCCTTCTCAGCAGCCTTGGCCTTCCCAACAGAGGCAGCATCACGCGCAGCCTTGGCGGCGGCATCAGCCTTCGCCTTCTCACCCTTAGCCGAGGCATCAGCCTTCGCCTTTTCCGCAGCGGTGGCATCCCTCGTGGTCTTTTCGGCGGCATCAGCCTTCGCCTTTTCCGCGGCAGCCTTCTCCTTCTCGGCGGCAGCCTTGGAGGCAGCAGCCTCACGCTCGCTGGCCTTGGCCTTGTACTCATCGTACTTTGCCGCCTTCTCGGCATCAGCCTTTGCCTTGACCTCCACGGCCTCGCGCTTCTTGGTCTCGCGCTTCTCGTAGTCCACCTTTGAGGTATCGCCCGCGGTGGGGAGCGAGAAGCTCAAGGCGGATCCTTCGGGAACCGCGCGCGCCTCGATCGCCTCGCGCTTCTTGGTCTCGCGCTTCTCGAACGCAACCTTCTCTTCAGCGCGAGCCGTCAGGGCGGCGTAGTCAGACACGTCGCCGGCCTTGAGGGTGAACTCAGGCTTGGATACCACAACTGCGGCAGCCTTCGCCACCTTCTTCGCGGCCTTGGGGGCAGACGCCTGCTTGTTCTTCTCGTACAGAGCCGCGGCATCCGGCGTTCCAGCAGAGGCGTATCGCTCGGCATCGAGCTTCTGCTTGCGGGCGAGCAGCTCCGAGGCAGAGCGCTCCTTTTCAGCCACGACAGCCGCCGCCTTCATCGCCTCCCGGTCAAATGTAGCCTTCTCCGCCGAAGCGGTGTCACGCTCAGCCTTGGCAGCGGCATCAGCCTTAGCCTTCCCCGCCGAAGCGGCAGCACGCTCGGCGGCAGCCTTGGAGGCATCGGCATCACGCTCGGCCTTCGCCTTCTCAGCAGCCTTGCCCTGCTCCGCAGAGGCAGCGTCACGCTCAGCCTTGGTGGCGGCATCAGCCTTCGCCTTCTTCGCCGCGGCAGCGTCACGCTCAGCCTTGGCGGCGGCATCAGCCTTCGCCTTCTCTGCCGCGGCAGCGTCACGCTCAGCCTTGGCGGCGGCATCAGCCTTCGCCTTCTCACCCTTAGCCGAGGCATCAGCCTTCGCCTTGTCCGCAGCGGTGGCATCCCTCGTGTTCTTTTCGGCGGCATCAGCCTTCGCCTTTTCCGCGGCAGCCTTCTCCTTCTCGGCGGCAGCCTTGGAGGCAGCAGCCTCACGCTCGCTGGCCTTGGCCTTGTACTCATCGTACTTTGCCGCCTTCTCGGCATCAGCCTTTGCCTTGACCTCCACGGCCTCGCGCTTCTTGGTCTCGCGCTTCTCGTAGTCCACCTTTGAGGTATCGCCCGCGGTGGGGAGCGAGAAGCTCAAGGCGGATCCTTCGGGAACCGCGCGCGCCTCGATCGCCTCGCGCTTCTTGGTCTCGCGCTTCTCGAACGCAACCTTCTCTTCAGCGCGAGCCGTCAGGGCGGCGTAGTCAGACACGTTGCCGGCCTTGAGGGTGAACTCAGGCTTGGATACCACAACTGCGGCAGCCTTCGCCAACTTCGCGGCCTTGGGGACAGACGCCTGCTTGTTCTTCTCGTACAGAGCCGCGGCATCCAGCGTTCCAGCGGAGGCGTAGCGCTCAGCACCGGCACCCTTTGCGGCGGCAGCAGCAGCCTTCTCCTCGGCAGCCCGCTCCAAGGCAGCAGCTCGCTGCGCAGCCTGATCAATGGCAGCCTGAGCAGCGACAGCACGCTCCGCGGCGACAACCTTCGCATCCGCGTCACGCTGAGCCGCAAACTTGGCTTCCGCAGTGGCCTGGTCAGTCGCCTCGAGCTTGAGGGCAGCTGCGCGTGCCTCCTTGGCCTTCTCAATAGCAGCCTCTTTCTCCAGTCTTTCAGCAGATTTGACACTGGCTTCGGCTTCCTTCTGGGCAGCCGACTTAGCAGCCGCAGCCTCCTTCGCCGCAGCAGCCTTTTCGGCTACCTTGCCCTTGTCCGCGGCAGCCTTGGAGGCATCGGCATCACGCTCGGCCTTCGCCTTCTCAGCAGCCTTGGCCTTCTCCACAGAGGCAGCATCACGCTCAGCCTTTGCGGCGGCATCAGCCTTTGCCTTCTTCGCCGCGGCGGCGTCACGCTCAGCCTTGGCGGCAGCATCAGCCTTCGCCTTCTTCGCAGCGGCGGCGTCACGTTCAGCCTTGGCCGAGGCATCAGCCTTCGCCTTCTCAGCCTTCGCCGAGGCATCAGCCTTCGCCTTTTCCGCAGCGGCGGCATCCCTCGTGGTCTTTTCGGCGGCATCAGCCTTCGCCTTTTCCGCGGCAGCCTTTTCCTTCTCGGCGGCAGCCTTGGAGGCAGCAGCCTCACGCTCGCTGGCCTTGGCCTTGTACTCATCGTACTTTGCCGCCTTCTCGGCATCAGCCTTTGCCTTGACCTCCACGGCCTCGCGCTTCTTGGTCTCGCGCTTCTCGTAGTCCACCTTTGAGGTATCGCCCGCGGTGGGGAGCGAGAAGCTCAAGGCGGATCCTTCGGGAACCGCGCGCGCCTCGATCGCCTCGCGCTTCTTGGTCTCGCGCTTCTCGAACGCAACCTTCTCTTCAGCGCGAGCCGTCAGGGCGGCGTAGTCAGACACGTCGCCGGCCTTGAGGGTGAACTCAGGCTTGGATACCACAACTGCGGCAGCCTTCGCCACCTTCTTCGCGGCCTTGGGGGCAGACGCCTGCTTGTTCTTCTCGTACAGAGCCGCGGCATCCGGCGTTCCAGCAGAGGCGTATCGCTCGGCATCGAGCTTCTGCTTGCGGGCGAGCAGCTCCGAGGCAGAGCGCTCCTTTTCAGCCACGACAGCCGCCGCCTTCATCGCCTCTCGGTCAAACGTAGCCTTCTCCGCCAAAGCGGTGTCACGCTCAGCCTTGGCGGCGGCATCAGCCTTGGCCTTCTTCGCAGCGGCGGCGTCACGTTCAGCCTTGGCCGAGGCATCAGCCTTCGCCTTTTCCGCAGCGGCGGCATCCCTCGTGGCCTTTTCGGCGGCGGAGGTCTTGGCCTTCTCAGCGGCAGCCTTCTCCTTCTCGGCGGCCGCAACCTTAGCGGCAGCCTCTTTCTCGGCGGCAGCCTTGGAGGCAGCGGCTTCCTTCTGGGCGACAGCCTTCTTGGCTTCGCCTTCCTTCTCGGCCTTCACCTGTTCCGTGGTCTTGGCCTTATCCGCAGCGGCGACGTCCTTCGCGGCCTTCGCGGCGGCGTCGGCGCTGGCCTTCCCGGCTTTCGCGGCAGCGGCGGCCTTTTCCTTCTCAGCAGCCGCGGTGGCTTTCTGTGCAGCGGTGGTGTTGGCTTCAGCCGCCTTGGCCGCCTTGGCCTTTTCAGTCTCCGCGGTCGCATCCACGGTCGCCTTTGCTTCCGCCGCCGCCGCGACAGAGGCTGCCTTTGCAGCAGCCTTGGCCTTGACTTCGCCTTCGCGCGCAGCCTCGCGGTCCTTGCCCTTCGTCTCCGCCGCGAGCTTGGCTGCGGCGGCGGCGGCGGCCTTATCAGCCTCCACCTCGGCATCCGCCGCCGCCGCGACGCGCGCGCGCGCGCCCGCCTCCGCAGCCGCACGCGCCTGCGCCGCGGCTCGCTCCGCAGACGCGGTCTCCGCGCTGGCCTTGCGCGCCTCCGCGGCGGTTTCCACGTCTTGTTGCTTCTCCACCGCGAGTTCCGCGCGTTTCGCGGCGGCCGGGGAAAGCGCAGGGGCGTCCGGCGCTCGGTACCTCCAGTCCCCGCCTTTTTCCACAGCATCGCGCTTCGGGGTTTGGACGCTTCGCGCCGCCTTTGCGAAAATCTCATCACGCGCGGTTTGCTTGGCTTTGTTACTGGCGTACAGCTCGTCCAGGGACAAATCGGCAATGTCCGCGATTGGTCCCGACAAAGGCACCGCGTTTTCGAACCGGGGGAACTCGGGTCTGACCTGCGCGGGCAAATCAGTGGGTTGCGCGGTTTGGTACACCTCAGCGATAGCGTCCGCCGCGAGCGCCACCGGGGACAGGAACACGTTCGCCAACAGAGACGCCGCGGCGACGCCGCTCACGAGTTTCTGGCGCAGTTCCAAATCGTTGCGAAAGTCGGCGGGCTCATCGCCGTCGCGGTCTTCTTTCGCGCGCGCGACGACGCCGGCTGCTTGTTTGTTGCGCCCACCTTGGCGCTTCGCGTTGCGCTTTTCGTTTCGCACAGCACCCGCGGCGAACGCGGAGGAGGCGGACGCGAGGGAGCTCATCGTGCTCGTGGCGCACGACCGGTTCGTAACAACGAGTGAATTAAAATGCGATCGGTAACTCCGAGAACAATCGAGACGTCAAACACACGTGGTCCTCGCCGACCGACAGTGCGTTGGAGTCAACACGAAACGACCACGACTCGTTCGAACACACGACCAAGATATGCTCGGTGTCCGTGTGGACGCGCGAGCGGAATGCGCATTGCGGCACGACGGCAGCTCCTATCACAAAAGTAATCCGACATTCATCATTGCATTGGAGGAGCCGAAAAGAAACGAAAGATTTTGGACATCTGAATCTCACCAATCAAAGAAACGCAGAAAACGAGGGAGTGGACACACGCAAACAGTCTTCTTTTGGTGTAAATGATGAGTATGTTGTGTCAAAATCAAAAAGGACCTTCGAGCTCCGCAAGTCCTCGCCTCAGTACGACGTGCCCGTTTTCCGGTGGTGAATCGCGGTGAGCCCGTCGTCCTGCAGCAGCTTCCCGTCTCTCACCTTCGCTAGCACCACCCAGTGGTCCCCGCACTCCATGCGTTCCACGACTTCGCACTCCATGTACGAAAGCGCGGCGGTGACGACAGCGCACCCGTTGCCTTCCGCGATTGTGACGTCCATGTCCCCGAACCTGTTTTCGCCGGGCGAGAACGGTTTCAAAAGCGCCTTCATGGTTTCCTTCTCGTCGCCTTGCCGCAACACGTTCAGGTTGAAGCAGGACCCTTTCAAAAGAAACGACTCCACCGCGCGTTCCTTCGCGACCGCGACCGTTAAACAAGGCGGGTTGAACGAGGCCTGCGATACCCACGACGCTAACATCGCGCTCTGCGCGTCGCCCTTCTTGGCAGTCACCGCGCAGAGCGACCCGACGATCCGCCCGACCGCGCTCGCGACGTCGCTGATACGATAAAAAAGAAAGTGTCAGTCTGGTATGGGCAATCAGGGAGGCGGAATGTGGTAAATGGGAAATACTTACCTGGCGCCCGCTGCGGCGCCGCCTTGCGCGATTTGTTTCGTCGTGTTGCTTTGCTTCTTTTTGCGCGTCTTCTTCACCGCCTGCGCCAAATCCGTGCCGCTCTCTTCGCAAAGTTGGAGCATAGCTTCGGTGGGTTTGAACTTGCACCGCACCGCGTCGAACCCGAAGGTGAACCCGCCGTCTTTCGATTGTGAACGAAAAGTGTCAGTCTTTCGTAATGTGTCTGAGTAATTACTTTGGACAATCGGCAAACAGTGTTTGGATTTGGGAAACGCGCAAGGCCGTACCTTTCAGCCGGCTCTCCATCAAATCAACCGCCTCCCCCGACCACCCGAAGCTCCCGAAAACCCCGCTCGGGTAATCCCGGGACGCGTTCGCCACAATTACCCCGAGCGCGTTGCTCACGGGCGTGGGGATGTGCCCACCAAGGGTCGGCGCGCCTAAACAAAAACCGCTCGTTTTCTTAATCAACGCCGCCACCTCCTCGGCCGACGAAAGCTCGCAGTTCAGCATCTCCACCGCGACCCCGGCTTTGATTGTGAAAGAAAAGTGGTTAACGTCTTGTATATCGCGATGTATGGACAACAGTCACTAGCTTCGGTAAAACAGTCTATTGACGGATTTGGGAAATACAACAAGTACCTTTGGTGATCCCCCTGGCGATCGCCTGCGCCATGGCGCTGGTGTTGCCGTACGCGCTGGCGTAAATCACGGCAATTGCGAAGTCATCCGCCTTGGCGATCTGCAAATCGACCCACTCCCGGTACTCCCTGCCGAGTTCGTTGATCCCGCTTCTGATCACCGGCCCGTGAAGCGGCGCGATCGCGCTCGCGACGGAGACCGCGGAAGTGGCAACCGAGCTACCGCCCGCGAAGTTCGCGGCGGCGCCCATGAGGAACTTTGTGAGTTTCGGAGCCACGGACTTTTTCGCGGTTGTCTTCGCGTCCGCGGCTTTCGTCTTCGGATCCGCAGCCCCTACCCCCGAAAGAAACGGCGTGAGCTTATCAAGCGCCGCGCCTGTGGGCCGCGCCATTGGCGCGAGCATGCAGTCGAAGAAGTACCTCCAATCAGAGAGGTACTCCTCTGCTCCGTTTTTGGCGTCGGCGTCAAACGGTTTGTCGGCGTCAGTAGCGACGTGCGCGGAGAACAGCTTCGAGGTGAACAGGTATTTCGAAACTGGGTCGTACGTCACCACCGCGTCCGGCCACCGCGGGGTAGGCGCTGTGGTGAATTCCAAAACCCGCGCGCCGCTCAAATCGAGGAAATCACCCGTTTTGATCGTGCGCAACCGCGCGCGCAAACCGGCGCTGCCCTTCCACGCCGCCGTCAAGTTCTCGTTAGACGCCGGCGTGCCTGGCTTCAGGGCCTGGTAAATCACCTGCGCCGCGGGGTTGGAGCACCACACCTCCAATGCGGGCGCGCTTGGTGGGCGGGCGGCGAGTACGGCGGCGAGGGAATCCAGGCGCTTCGGGGATAGGTGGCCTAGCACGATGAAATCCAAAGACCCGCAATCGACGCTTTTGGCAAACGCGCCGGCGAAGCTTTTGTCGGGAAGATCCAACAGGGCTGTTTTCGTGTCGCCTGCGACGATATACGCGTTGTCCGTGCTGCCCCTTGACATGCCGTACTCCACTTCGAACTTCAACCGCTCGCGGCACACGCACCTGACCAAGGAAACGCCGGGGGAGATTTCATCGAGGAACACTTGATCGGTGGTGCGCGGTAAGGGTTTGGCGACGGACGCGTCGCTCTGATTGGTGGAGGGTTCGGTGACCGCCGCGCGAACTGGGTGACGTACGGTGCGGGACCGGGCGGGGGGGCCTTTCCGCGCACCGCGCGTCAAAGGCGTACCCGTGGCGAATGAACAGACACTCGCCATCGTTTATGGGATAACACAAAAGATGACCTCCGCGCGTGTCCTTTCGGCGAGCGTGGGCGTGCACGAGGCGTGCAGGAGCGTACAGCGCGTCCGCGAAAGGCGTCGGTCCGTGTCGAGTGAAACGACGAAAGGCAGTCAGGGAGAGGCGAGCGCGCGTGCGACGCTCGGAGTGACCAGCGGAGTCCAGAGGCGCGGAGGGTGCCTTCGAAGAAACAGGTGACTCATCACCTTCATCCACGCAACAACGGCCTTTTCAAGGATTCTCGAAAAACATGGATGAACCACAACGGTTGGCGCGATGCCCGTTTCCGTTTCCGCGTTGTGGCACCAGGTCGCGTCGCGCCTGGGCCCGAGGCGGGTGGACTTGGAGGTTGCGCAGCGCGCGGTGCTGCGCGCGGCGGGATACGCGTGGTGCGTTTCCTTGGGCTACAGACGCGCGCGGGTCGTGGGTTACACCTTTTCGAATCGCGGCAAAAACCAACGCGCTGACGTACAACTTAATCATCCCACCTCCCCGTGTGACACAGGGATGACGTCACTGGCGAGCTGACGGGCTGGCCGGAAACGCTGGCGGTGTCGCCACAGCCGCGTGTATCCTCAATCCCGGCTGGCGCGGGAATCTGCGGCGAACCCGTGGACCTCGTGTCCCCCGATTACGCGCGGCCTGTTTTCGAACAAGAACACGGAGAAAACGAAACTCGCGCGGCGTTTCCGTCGACGAGCGGGGGGCGCGTTTGTGATGACCCCTATGAAGCAAACGCAAACGAGCGAACCACCGGTGCGTGTGACTCCCCACAAGTGTCCATCGCGGTTTCGGACAGCGTCTCGCCGAGCTTCGAGGCGCACCGATACACGAACGGGAAGCGAAAAAGAACCGAGACGGAGGCGGGCGCGCTTGGCGAAAAAACACTCCAACCACAAACGCAACAAAAAGACCACCGCCCCCCGTGCTTCGTCGGCGTTTCCCTTGCCGACTTGGAAACCGAACTGAAACGGTTCGGCATGAAACCCGGGCCTAAGGAGTACATGATGCGCGAGCTGACAAGGATGTGGGCTATGGGCACGGAGTTGTCTAATGTGTTTCGCGCACCGCGCGTGGAGGCTTTTGGGACGGGCGAACGTTCTCCAGAAAAACGCGCAACAGAAACCGAAACCGAAACCGGAGCGCCTCGGTCAAAGAAAACCAAACCGGCAGGAAAGTCGCGCGACCAAACCAAACAAACCAATCAGTCCACCGAACCCGTAGAATCCTTCCTAGGGCGTTTCATAAAAAGCAACAAACGGTTGTACGAAAAAGTGCTTTTGATGGAAACCGTCGACGTGGACGAGACGCTGCAAGCGCTGGACGCGGCACGCGGCAAGTGTGAAGACAAGAAAAAAGTCCCGAAAGTCGCGCGCCGCACACTTTTGCGCTACCTGGAACAACAAGGCGTCGCGGTGCGCGGGACCACGAAAGCGAACGCGGAGAAACGAGCGCGAACGAGGGTAAGGTGAGGGCTTGGCGGGTTCACAACCAACGGGTTTACACTGTATTAATATGTACGTCATACCGCTCATGTTATGCCGGTTCCCGGCCTCTAAGCACGCTTTGGCTTTGTCTCCGCGTTCGCGCGGCGGGCCCGTCCGCGTTTTGGACGTGCCGTCTGTTTCTATACACCGCCTCCGGCGCGGGGGGGGCGGACACCGCGTCTTCGGTGTCTTCGTCTTCCATCGATTCCCGGCTCGCTGTCTGTTTGCGTCGGCCGCCCGACTGTTTGCCAGCATGCGCCTCCCCCGGGCCCCGGGCCCGAGTTAAACCCGCTTCGCTCACCTCGCCCTGCGCCGCCGCCTCGGCGTTTGCGAACAAACGCAGCATGCGCTCGCACCGCTGAGACGATGAAAATGAAAGGGTCAGTCGGGGTATGGGCATTCAGTCGTCTCTTACTGTGGTGGGTTAGGGTTTAGGGTTTAGGCCTTACCTTCATGCCCATCGTGGCGACCACCTTGGTCATGGCTTCCATGTCACTCGGGTTGAACGTGGCGTACGTGATGCAGTTCCCCAGTCGCATGACCAGGCGGTTGGCTTTGACGCCGTCCATTTTGTTACGAATCAAACTCACCACCGCGTTTACTTCCCGCGTGACTTCCGGGTCGTCCAGGAACAACAGGGGCACGGCTTCGCCCACCTGCGCGAAGGAATCGTCGTTCCATGGCTGGTGGTGGCTGGGTGATTTCGTTTGCCGCAGCCCAGACAGGCCTCTTGTGAAGCCGCTTTCGTTCATGTTTTGTTGCGTTTTCCGGCCGGTCACTACCCACGCCCGGCCAACCGGTTTGCGACCGCGCGCTAAATCGAGCCACTCGGGCGGGTACACCTTCAAAACGGTGTGGGTGTCGCCCGTGGTGGGACACACGGTGGGTTCGCTGCTGCTTCGTAGTAAGCGGCCGTCGAAAAACACCCGCGGCACCACCCCGAAAAGGGTCTCCCGGACCACAACGTACTGCGCCGTGCCGTTCGTGAAGCAAAGCGAGGACACGCTGAGCTCGGTGCCGCCGTCCAAACGCAACCCTCTCACTTTGTGTCCGTCGCGGCTCCGGTGCTCATCGTCGTGAATCTGCGCGGCTGTTGAACGTTTCAATTTTTCCAAGTTCTTCGCCATAACCAGCGCCCGACGAGCTTGCGCGTCGTCGTGAAGCACCGCTTCCGCGCGCCACTCCCACTTCATCACCCGGACCACGATTGACGCGACGAACGGCGCGGCGGCGACGACGGCGCCGGCTACCGCGAAATTTCGCCGCCACACCCCCTCCGGCCCGATTTTCTCCTCGTAATGACCCCGATACTTGTCCGTGTACTTGAACGCGAACGGCATGAGCAGCGTGTGCGCTACGACGAACCCTAAGTTGATAACACCCATCTTGAACAAACCCTCGGTTGACTTCACCGCAAACAGCACGCCGAAAAACGTGGGCGACAGGATCATCATGAGAATCTGTTTCAGCTCGTACGCGTGGAACCCGTCTGGTTTCGCGCCGAGTAACAAACCGTTCACCACCGGGTTCCTCTGCACCAGCTTCAACAGGTGTCTCCACAGCACCGTGTTCTCCTCGCTGGTGTTGAGCACGGGCGCGCCGTGTAAACGCGCGGGGAAACTCAGCCCGCCGTGCGGAGTCAGGGCGTTTAAACTCCGCAGCGTCCCCAGGTCGATCACCACGTGCGTCGCCACGTTCAGGAGCTGCGTTCGTAACAGAAACGGGTTCCAAAGCGCGTCGTAGGAAAAGGGATTCAGCTCTTGTGTTGCTTTGCGAATCATGCAGAACTCCAACACGAAGATGAAACCGAACCAAAGCCAGTACGCCCGCTTCTTCCCAACGTTGGGCGGCAGCGTGGGATCGCCGTACCGCTCGCACGTCACGGGCGGGACGGATGAGGTCGCGGTGGGTTTCGAAACGCGCGTGTCACCCGTTGATTTCGGGCCACGTTGTTTGGAGCCCGGGTTCGTGACAAGAAGGGAGCAGACGTAGGAAAGAGCAAGCACGAACCGGTTTGCGGAATGGACCGCGCGACGCCACCGAAGCGCCGTCGGCGAAATGTCGAATTTCCGGATTCGCATTGTGTAGAACGCGTTCGACTGGGCAATAATTTGTTGAACGCTTCCCTGTGTCGCCCGCGACCACCAGCACACCGAAAGGCGGTACCACACACACCAAGGTCGTTCACCGAATCGCCCGCGGAGGGTACACACGAACCAGCGCGCCACGCACGGACGCGGGACGCGTTTGGAGTTGTGTCGGCGCGGAGGTTTTCGGACGCGGAAAACGGGAAAAGAAAAGAAAAGAAAAAAACTGTCTTCGACTTCACAGACATTTTCCAGAAATATGCATTTACGGAATCTTTGTATGGGCAAACAAGCTAGGACTCCGCGCGGAATGTCGTTCCAAACTCAAAGGCAAGCTCATCTGACAAACCGTTGTGGGGTCGTTCAACACGGTCCGACGGTGCCGAAGCGCCAGACCAAACCGAGTACAGTCTGACTCGGCTTCCTCATTTCAAGGCGCGTGTGACGTCACCCCGCACGTGCCTCTCACCGCTGCGATGGCGGCTTCCGTGGGTTCCGCGCTCGGGCTCGTTTCCGTGGCGTCGCCCTTTGTCCGCGTGACCCGCGCGAGCCAAAACCGCACTCGCCGCCGCGCCGTGGACCGCACCGCGAGGGCCAAGGCTGTGGCGGAGCCCCCATCCCTGAAAAACCAAGTGACAAACTCGCCAATCACGATGTGGGAAGGCACCAAGCGGTTGCAAACGCAGGTCGTGGAGGTCGGCGCTGGCACGACGTGCATTCGCTCGCTTGATTGGGACCGGGACCGGTTCGACATCGAGTTCGGGTTGGAAAAAGGAACGACGTACAACTCGTTCGTGATCAAGGGAGGGGAAAAAATAGCCCTGGTGGATGCGAGCCACGAGAAATTCAAACAGCTCTACATCGACACCCTCTCGGGCGTGGTTGATCCGAAAGACATCGACTACATCGTGTGCTCGCACACGGAACCGGACCACAGCGGGTGCATCGGCCCGATTCTGGAGTTAGCCCCGAACGCCACTGTGGTGGGGAGCAAGGTGTGCCTCAAGTTTCTAGAAGATCTGGTGCAGAAGCCGTTCAAGCAACAAGCGGTGAAGGGCGGCGACGTCATCGACCTCGGTGGGGGACACCAACTCAAGTTCATCATGGCCCCCAACCTGCACTGGCCGGACACCATGTTCTCCTACGACCCGGCCACGCAGTTGATGTACACCTGCGATGCCTTCGGGAGCCACCTTTGTTCCGAGGACGTGTTCGACACTAGCCTGGAACAGGTGATGCCGCACTACCGGTACGTATGGCTGGGCTTTCCCGAATCATAGACTCTGCGTTTTACCTCTAGCGCTGGTGACTGTTCGGACCGATTACGGTGACTGTTCCGACCGATTATCCCGACTGTTGTCCATACATCGTCCAATACACGCCCAACAAATGGACTGACCCTTTCTGGTTTTTACACAAGGTTTTACTACGAGTGCTTGATGAAACCAAACGCGCGGAGCGTGTTAACCGCTTTGCGAAAATGCGAAGCCGAGTCCGCGGACTACATAGGCATCTGCAACGGCCACGGCCCTTTGTTGTTTAACAACGTGGATACGTTGGTGGGCGGGTACAAGAAGTGGAGCGAGGACGCGCTTGAAAAAGCGAAAGCCACGACGGCGGTTTTCTACACAAGCGACTACGGGTTCTCCGACCGCCTTTCCCAAAGCGTCGCGCGCGGGCTCACCAAAGCCGAGGTTGAGGTGGTGATGATGGACATGAAAACCGCGGACACGCAGGAGCTTATCGAAGCAGTGGGACGGGCGAACGGGATCGTTTTGCTGGCGCCGCCCACGTCAGGTACGTGCAGGGGCTTTCCCAAATCCAAACAACGTTTGATGCCACGTATGGAGTGCAGTTACGCAAGTCTTACCACCACGATAAGTGCACCCCCGAGTTCAAGACTGCCTGTTCACTGTACGAAAATCGCCCAACACAAGACTCAAGACTGACACTGTTTGCCCATACAAAAACAGGCCCGGCGCACGACGCGCTCGCCGCGATTCTCGGGTCGTGTAACAAAAAGCAAAAGATCGTCATCGCCGAGTCGTACGGCGGCGCGGACGAGCCGGTTGACACGCTGGCGGTGAGGTTCGCGGGCCTGGGGTTACAGGAAGTCGTCCCCGCGTTGCGAGTCAAGAACAACCCCACGGAGGGCGTATACCAGCTGTTTGAAGAGTCCGGCACCGATCTCGGGCAGGTCCTGACCAAGAAAGACACGTTGAAGGCGATGAAGAGGTTCGTGTTTCTGGCTTTCCCAAATCCAACACACCTACGTTTGATGCCCCGTCCGTGACGTCCACGGCCGTCATTAAAAGGAAGTTACTACATACTCAAGACTCAAGACGTTAACCCCTTTTCTTTTACAACCGCAGCGCCATGTCGCCCGACGTCGCGCGCGCGCTCGGCCGAGTCTCCGGCGGTCTGTACATCGTCACCGCGGCTCAAAACGACGCCACCTCCGCGATGGTCGCGTCCTGGGTCGCGCAGGCTAGTTTCGAGCCGTTGGGTTTCACGGTGGCGATCGCGAAGGACCGGGCGATCGAGTCCCTGATGCAGGTTGGCGACAAGTTCGTCCTGAACTGCTTACCCGAAAACGGGTTCGAGCCTATTATGAAACACTTTCTGATCCGTTTCCCACCCGGTGCGGATCGCTTCGAAGGCGTAGAGTGGGCCCCCGCGTCATGCGGCGCGCCTATTCTGAAACAAGCCACCGCGTACATGGAGTGCACCGTGACGTCGCGAATGGAAGCCGCCGATCACTGGATCGTGTACTCCGAAGTCACGGACGGGAAGGTGTTCAAGGATGAGAAAACCGCGACGCACCACCGGAAAGTCGCGAGCTACTACTAAGATTCAGTAGGGTGGCTCGGTCGTTGTTTGTGTAAAACAAAGGTTGACGATTTGCGCGAAAGACAAGCTAGGAACTCTCGATTGTAAAGACAGAACCGTACGTATACGAATCAAAGGACGTGAGTACCGTACGTATACGAATCAAAGCACCTACGTCACCTACCTTCCCTGCCTAACAAATGCACACACTAAAACAAAAAGAACACCTCCGCCGACTTCGTTACCCGATGGCGTTGATGCTTCCCACGAACCACCGGCTTTGCACCAAATCTTTCCCGGCCTTTTTTAACAAAGATTCCGCATACGCCGTTTCCAGCCGTTTCGTCTCCATCCCCCGCGTCGCCACTTCTTTCGTGGCCAACACCACAGAGGAGGTCACCTGGTCGTGCTTCACCAGTGTGGTCCAGTCAGAGAACACACCCGCGCGGCTGCACCCCGCCACCGCGAGCACCGCGGCGAGCGCGCCGGTGCTCAGACCCCACCCCTCATTTTTCATCAGGCCGAAAATCTCGTCGCCCACGCGCTCGCCGGGAAGCACCACGCCGTCGGCGACGTCCAACAGACACGCGGGGCCGCGCGGCGAGGCCGAGGGCGAGGTCTCGGAGGCTTCGGAGCGGAGCACTGCTGCGAGGGGGGGAGAGGGGGGGGTACGTCAGATGTTGTTGGAGGCGAGCCTCGGCCACTTTGAAATGGAAAAAAAATCGACAGTCGCCACGAAACGTTGTTTCTCCGAAAGGTCGCGTCACCGGTCCCGGCGTTGTTGGTCCTTCGGGTGGTCGCTCGACATCGCGAACGGGGTAAAGGCACGCGGATACGCGTGAAAAGGCATGTGCGAGCACGTACCTACTGGGGAAAATAAACCGGTCGCGGCGGCGAACATGGCGCGGTCCAACTCTGGGGACTCGATGGGTCCCGACATGATCCGCGTCATCATTTGTGGTTTTCGCGAAGAAGATGACCCGACACGCCGGGAATCAAACGCCGCGGCGCTGTTTTCGTTTCCTCTTTGTTTGAAAGCCTGGGTTTGCGTGCCCGTGACGCATCTTGACGAGCGTGTGCGTCGCGTACCCAACGAGGAAGTCGCGGGCGCCACAAACGCAGCCGCGGTCGCACTCATGGTTGCGCGAAATGACGTACGTCGCTTTTCGAGGTGCTAATATCCGTCACCTAACGCGTTCGGCGTGTGCTTCGCCTTGTGTTAAGGGCCGAGGTTTACGCAACACACGTGGTACAAAGCAGGCACGCGCGCGCTGGAGGTGACAAAACACACGGAACTGGAAGGTCGGCTGGTGTGCGGTGTCGCAGTGGGACGAACGCGAGACGCGTGACAAGACGGGTGCAAAAAGCTGTTGTTTCAAAAGATTCCGAAAAGGAGAGCTGCATTTCTGCGAATCCATGCCGGATGAAGCGAGGCAAGCTTGCGAAAATCGTCTCACCTCAAATCGTTCGTCACAACGCGTCTACCCCACACAAAAACACACAGCGCAGCGTGTCATCCCTCCTAACGCCTAACTTCCCAAACGAGCGTGCCAAAACGTGACGTCACGCCCTTTAACGTTGCGCACCAAGCAAAACCCGTGTTCAAAACTAGCTCACCGTCCGTCCAAACGCGACCGCCGAGATGTACAGATTCTTGGCCCACTTTTCCTTGACGTGCGTCGAGGGAAACGCCGAAGTCCGCAGCGTTTCCTGGGTTTCATCCGCGGGCCTTCGTCTTGGTATTGACAGCACGAACGCGGCCTGATCCGGGGTCGCGGCGCAGCACGTGATCCGAAAGCCGCTGTCCCACCGGCGGTGAATCCCCTCGCTCGGGTACATGAAATCAAGCTCCACGCACTGATCCACGAACCCCGCGTTTCGGGACATGATGACCGCCCAGCGCGTGCCGCTCGTGGCCATGCTGGTGACGTAAAACCCCTCTTTCCACTTCTTGTTGATCCACTTGAAGGGAAAGGAGTCGCTGACTTTGTACGATTGCTGCGTGAACGGCGTGCCTTTGGACATGATAACAAGCGCGCTGCCCGTGGTGCTCCCGGCGAGCGCCGTGACGTAGTACCCGTCGTCCCACTGCTCCAGGATCCAGTCTTTGGGAAGAAACTGCGCGCTGAGTTCCCAAACCTGCGCGTTGAACCCGGTGCCGGCGTCCATGATCAGCGCCCACAGCTCCTGCGCGCAGCTCACGCTGGAGATGAACAACCCGTCGTCGTTGCCCTTGTCAACGTGCTGCTCTATCCGCGAGTTAGCCACGTTGTAGTGGTACCGCTGCTTCATTGGGCGGTGCGCGTTGTATATCGTGATCCACTGCTGCGCCGGCATCCCGAGGCGCACCTTTTTTTTGGGGCGCCCGTCTTCGCCATCCTCATCAAGGGCGTCTTGCGCTTTCCTCTTCATCCCCGCTTTCTGCGCGCCTTCCGTGGAAATAGGCCTTCGTGACGTGGGGCCGCACAGGGGCTCGAAAAGAGCCGCGAGCGCGCCGTACTTGGGTTCCTCGTCAAACTTCAGGTTCACCACCGCTTCCATGTACTGGCGAAACGCCTGCGGCGTGTACCGACAAAGCGCCTCCGCGGACGTGGCCATCTTCTTTTTGCACACCAGGAACCCTTTGTTGTCGCCCTGGTACCCTTGCCAAGGCAGTCTCCCCTTTAACAGGAACAGCAGGGTGTACGCCAGGGACTCCAAGTCGTCCCTCCGCGCGCCAGTTCGCCCTAAGTGCGCGTGCACCGAGGCGTACCGAACCGTGCCGCGGAAGATGTCCGGCCGTTGGTCGTAATCCACGTGCGTGCTGCAGATGGCGTCGCGCCAACGCGTGGCGAGCCCCAAGTCAACAAGAAACAGCTTCTTCTCCGTGGGCGTTCCAGGAGGCCCCAGTAAGAAGTTCTCGGGTTTAATGTCCCCGTGCACAAACCCTTTGCTGTGGAAGTTTTCGAGAATAGCAAGCGCTTCCACCGCGATGCAGGCGACCATCTCTTGGCTCATCAGCTGCCCGTTCGTGTTCCACGTGTCCCAAAGGCTCGGCCCTAACAAATCCATCACCATCACGTAGTACTCCCCTTGCCTGCCTTTGTAGTGCACTTTCGGGACGCCTAGAATACCCCCCAAGGTGGAAAACGCATTGTACACGGACCACTCGTAGGGGGGGCCGTAGTTGCACCCCTTACTCGACCGGTGCTCAAACTTCAGCGCCACTTGCACCGCGTTTGCGCCGCCTTCGTACGCCGGCCTGGTGCCGGCGGTGCTGAGGCGCGTCCCAATGTACACCTGCCCGAAACCGCCTTTGCCGAGCTTGCGTTCGACTTTGTACACGGGCGAGCCGCCTACCTGGGCCTGTTTTTTTGTGGCAGTAAGAGGAAGGGACGGTCAGTATTATCCTTTTATACGCGACGTTCTTTGGATCTGAGACAATGGGAAACGACGCATTCGCCAAACGCGTCGGTTGAGGTTCGCGATCCCACGGTTAGGTTTCCTCTTCCCGGGTCCGTCGGCGAGCGCCGCGTGTGCGTATCGCGAACTAAACCTACCCTGTCCGGCACCGGCGCGGTAGTCGCGTCATCGTCAACCACGGGTTGGTCCCCGCTCCGCTCCTCGCTGACCTCGTCCATCCCAGCCGCGTCCTTCTTTTTCCCGCGCGCCGCGACAGGAGGCTTGGCGGGATCTTCAAACGGGGGCGCGTCTTTCTTCGCCTCCGCCTTGCCGGCTTTCGCGCCCGCGGACGGTGCGCGAGTTTCGGGAACCGCCGCACCCGCCTCCGCCGGCTTCGCCGCGGGTGACGCTTTCTTTTCTGTCGCAAGTTTCTCCGTGGCTTCCGCACCCGCCTTGCGCGTGGGACGCTTGGGCGGCATACGAGACAGACACACACAACCTCTCGTCGCAAGTTCCCGCGAAAGAGTGTTGATGTGCGTTCGCCGGAACTGCGTCGGTCCCTCACGCTGCGACGCGACGGGGGCTAGGCGCGCGGTTCGAACGGTTCGCTGGATACTCCGCGAGACAAGCGGTGGGTTCGTGACTGTGACGAGCCTCGAGACGGGGCGCGGCAATCGGAGGAATGGCAGATACGACGAGATTTTTCGTTTTACGAGTGTCGGAATACGCGACTGGAGGTGATGAGAAAAAAGTCAGTCGTCACAACGTGGTGCGCGGCGGTGTCATGCCGATCGCGACGCCTGTAGCGTCGCCGTCGCGTCTCGGTTGTGCTGTTCGATGCACACAGCGCGGTCACCCATCGTCGCTTTGTGGCCGGAAGCTTTCGCGACCGAAGCACCGCGCACGCCACGTTCCGGCACGACACGCTTTGATGGCATCATCGTCCGCCCCCGAACTCGGCACTCTGGGCACGCTGGATCCCGCCGTCGTCGCGCACGGCGTGTTACACGTGCACACCCCCCTGCTCCGGTCGCAGCCCATGAGCGATTTGCTCGGTAAGGAGGTTTACATCAAGCTCGACGCGTTACAACCCAGCGGGAGTTTCAAGCTCCGGGGTATCGGGTACGCGTGCCAGAAGGCGGTGCGAGATGGCTCGACGAGCTTGACGAGCTCGAGCGGGGGCAACGCGGGTTTGGCCACCGCGTTTGCAGGGAATTTCCTGAACGTGCCAACCACGGTGGTGGTGCCAACCACAACCCCGGAGTTTATTCGGAAAAGGCTGTCCTCACTCAACGCGAAGGTGGTGGTGTTTGGTGACCAGTGGAGCGTGGCGAACGAACGCGCAATCGCGTTGAACCAGGAAAACAACGGGAAATTAATCCACCCCTTCGACGACCCCGACGCCTGGACCGGGCACGCCACCGTAGTGCACGAAGTGGTCTGTGATTTACGCAAGCTGGGCGTGCTTGGAAGGGAAGGGAGTTCGGGGGAAGAAGAAGAAGAGAGGGCCACAAGTACTGAAGTAGGGATGGAAGACGAAGGTACTCCTCTACGTCAAGAAATCCCAAACACAACACTCTCGCGAGATCTCAATCCTGCCGGGAGTAAAAAGATAGGCGCCTTCGTGACGTGCGTGGGCGGCGGCGGGTTGCTGGCGGGGATTCTGCAAGGCCTAGGAGAGGTGGGATTGGAGGACACGCCAGTCATCGCGGCTGAAACCGACGGGTGCGACTCGATGGCGCGGAGTTTACAACGCGGTAAATGCGTCACGCTTCCCGGAATCACGAGCGTGGCGAAATCGCTGGGCGCGGCGTCGCCGTCGCCCAGGGTGTTTCAAATGTGTATGCCAAAATACGGTGCGGCTAATAAAAGCTTAGTGCGACCGGTTGTGGTGAGTGACAAAGACGCCATCGAGGCGTGCTTACGATTCGCGGACGACCACCGGATTTTAGGTACGTTTGCGTTTCCCAAATCCAGGCACACTGTTTACAGCCCCTGGTCGAGTACACTAAGTCATTAAAAGGCACTAAGGAAGTGCACTGCATACATCACAAGTGCACTGTTTGCTCATACAAGTTACGAACATTACGAAGGACTGACACTTTTCTTTAGTCGAACCCGCGTGCGGCGCGGCGCTTTCCGTGGTGTACTCTGGACACGAATCGTTAAAAGACGTGGACGGCGTGATCGTAGTCCAGGTGTGCGGCGGGGCTATTATCGATCGGAAAACCCTACACGCGTACGCGGTGCACTTCGGGATTGAGTAACTTAGACTATGTGTAGCGAAGGGAGACGGATTGGAAACATGGCGTGGTTTTTGGTTTCGTAAAATTATTAGTTGACGAATTCTCGTTTTCGGCACTTTCACACTCTCTCTCGAATCGTGAGATCTGTCGCCAGTCGGCGACGCACGGGAGGCGTGGGCCCTGTGAGGCGACGCGGCAGATGGGGGCGGCCGATGCGTTGCTCAGCGAGCTCGGGGTCACCGCGGTTGGCGAGCGGGACGTGGCTGTTGGCGTGCTTCGAGACGCCGCGCTGGCCTCTGTGGCGAGAGAGGCGAGCGCTCGGAAAGCGCCCGCCGCACCGAATGACGGGCAGGATGACGGAGATGCCTCTGCCGCGCGTGGCGCTGTTACCTCCCGGGGCGGGCAGGGGGGCGGGGGCGGAGCAGTTATAGCCCTACACAACCCTGTAGTGAGCACTCCTGCGACGCGTAAGCTCCGGAGGTTACAGGAAGAAACCGACACCGTGGCCACGGAGCTGGCCACGGTCCGAGATGCGCTGGAGGATGTGAAGCAAAAACAACGCGACGGCACCGCGGCGCGCGACGCCGCGCTCGTGGTCGCGGTGGGCGAGCGCAGGGTCGCTGGACTGGTGGAAAAAGGAGATGACTTACGGAACAGTGTACACGACCAGACAGCGGTTGTGAAGGCGGAACAGCAAGACGCAAAAAGGAAGCACACAGGAAGCACTACTACCGCCGGCGCCGGCACTTCTTCGGGAACTTCAGGCCGAAAGAAAACGCAAGCGACGCTCGCGGAGGACGACGACCTTGACGCGCTTCTGGACAGCATATCGCGTGATGACCAGGAACAAAGAGACAGACGTTCTGACGATTCCAGACGGGGCACGGTGGTGCCCGGTACATCCATCTCAGGCCGCAACGCAGAGGCGGGGGAAACCGAGCGCGAGCGCTTGATACGCACCGGCGTGTTGACGCCGTTCGCGTCGCTCACCGGGTTCGAGCGCAGAGTCGCCGTCGTGTCGAGCGACGCCGCGACAGAACACGCGGTGGCGGCGACGAACGCGTGGCGAGCTGGACGGTCCAGGGCGGTGCTCCTGGAGGGCGACGCCGTGCCGAAGCAACACCCGGCGGCGCAGCCGTTCGCGAGACAAGGCGGGAGCAGAGCCGCGGACGTCGCAAATGGCGCGCGCATGGCGGAGCGGCGCAAGGAGTGGCGGGGCAAGCTGGCGGAGAACAAGGCAAGCGCGGAAAATGAAAACGACAACGGGGGGCGGTTGCGGCCGAAAAAGCGACGGCGGCGAAGGCAACACGACGCCGCGTACAGCAGTGACGAGGAGGTGAGTGACGACGAGGTGGATGCGGATGCGGATGCGGAGGAGGAGCCGGTTGTCGCGCCGGCGCCGGCGCGCAACACAAAAGGTAAAGCGCAAAAGCGCGTGGCGACGTCTCCGACGTCGTCTCGAGGACCTGGTGGGTTCGTGATTCCCAAACGCGAGCCTCATTCTTCCGGGGCCACCGCGACGGCAGGAGGACACGGTGGAAGTACGAGAGTTGCTAGTGGAGTTACCAGTAGTGCGAACCCGGCACTAAGCACCACTCACAGCCGCTGGTCCTGTCCGGCGTGTACGTTCGCCAACGAAGCGGCGGCGGCGACGTGTGAGCTTTGCGACGCGCCGCGAATCGGAAACGGAAACGCGCAAACCGAAAAGGACGACGACGACGTCGAGTTCATCGGGGAGGTGGTTGCGGCACCTACGCGTTCGCAAGGCGAGGCAGGAGGCACAGCAGGAATCACGCCGCGAGGTAAGCCCGGAAGTAAGCCCACCCGCAAGGACTCAAGGCCTGCACCTCTATACCCGGCGTACGCTCCTCCCCCGCCTCGGTGCGCCGCCGTGGCCGCGGGGTGCGCCGCAAACCGCGCCGCCCGGGACGAAGCGGAGGATCTCAGCGAGAGCGGGTCCGAGTACGATGGGAATGACGACGAGGACGAGGATGAGGATGAGGATGACGAAGAGGAGGAGGAGGAGGTTGTCAAGCCCGTCGTCGCGGTCCCGAGGCGCGCGAGGACCGCAACGGGAGGTCGCGGCGGGTCAGCCGGTGGGTCAGCCCGACCCGATGCGGCGGCGGCGGCGGCTCGCCCGCGCTCTCGTCAGCCCGGTGCTTCCCCAGGTGTATCCCTCCCCGAGGAGGAGATCGTGTTCGACGGCGGCTTGCGTTTGTCCTGTGATACGTATGACAAGCTGTTGGAGCACCAGAAAACTTCTTTAAAGTGGCTGTGGGAGCTTCACTGCCAGCGCGCGGGCGGCATCGTGGGGGACGAGATGGGCTTGGGCAAGACGGTCCAGGTAAGCGCCTTTCTCAACGCCCTGCACCGAAGCGGCTTGTACAAGCCGAGCCTGGTGGTGTGTCCTGCGACGATGTTGCGACAGTGGCGGCGGGAGTTACGGATTTGGGCGCCGTCCCTGAAACCGACGATTCTTCACGAATCCGCGGTGAGCGCCACCGCGCTGGCGCTGGCCAAAGGTGACAAAAAGCTCGCGCGCAGGGTTCTTTTGCGCGAGTGCGTCGCCGACGGGAACGGGGTTTTGCTCACCACGTACGACACCATGAGAGTTATGCGTGATACCCTTTTACCCATAAAGTGGGGCTACGCCGTGCTGGACGAGGGCCACAAAATCCGGAACCCGGACGCGGACGTCACGATTTGCGCGAAGCAGCTGCAAACGGTGCACCGAGTAATAATGACGGGCGCGCCGATTCAAAACCGCCTCGCCGAACTGTGGAGTTTGTTCGACTTTTGTTTCCCCGGCAAGTTAGGGACGCTGCCTGTGTTTCAAGCCGAGTTCGCGGTGCCTATTCAGGTTGGCGGGTACTCAAACGCCAGTAACCAGCAAGCCGCCATCGCGTTCCGATGCGCTACTACGCTGAAAGATTTGATATCGCCTTTTCTTTTACGAAGAATGAAGTGCGACGTGAACATCTCGCTTCCCAAAAAAACGGAACAGGTTTTGTTTTGTCCCATGACGACTTGCCAACAAAGCGCGTACCGCGCTTTTGTGAATTCGCGTGACGTGGAGGAGATCCTGGATGGCAAGCGGGAAGCCTTAAGTGGGATTGACGTGCTGCGAAAAATAGTGAACCATCCCGATTTGCTGGAGCGCGCAACGAAAGCGGCGCACGCTGAGTACGGCGCCCCAGAACGGTCGGGAAAGCAAATGGTGACGATGAAAGTGCTGCAGTTGTGGCGGCAACAGAAACACCGCGTGTTGCTGTTCTCGCAGACGCAGCAGATGCTTGATATCCTGGAAGCCATGTGCGCGACAGAGGGGTACAACTACCGACGAATGGACGGGCAAACCCCGGTTAGCCAACGCATGAGGTTGATTGACGAGTTCAACACGGACGACCGCGTTTTCGTGTTTCTCCTGACCACGAAAGTCGGCGGGCTTGGTGTTAACCTAACCGGCGCCGACCGCGTTTTGCTTTTCGACCCGGACTGGAACCCGTCCACGGACGCGCAGGCGAGGGAACGGGCGTGGAGGATCGGGCAAACCAAGGAAGTTACCGTGTACCGGCTGATCACCGCTGGAACTATCGAGGAGAAGGTGTATCACCGCCAAATATACAAGGAGTTTTTAACAACCAAAGTGTTGCGCGACCCGCGGCAACGGCGGTTTTTCAAAAGCAAAGACCTGGCGGATTTGTTTTCCTGGGAAGAAGACACTTACCGGAACGGAAACGCAGTCGCCGGCGGTGGCATCGAAACCGTGGAGCTGTTCGCGGAGGTGGAGGGCGAGCTCACCGCGGCGGACTTTGCGGGTAATGAAAATGGGAATGGATCCGCGAAAGAAGATGGCGAAGTGGACGAGGAGGACGGGGACGACGACGACTACGGCGGCGACAAAGTCGACGACGCGTGGGATCCAAACGCGGAGGGAAAGGAAAGGAAACGGAAACGAAAACCGGCAAACGGGTTCCGCGTTGCGACCGTCCCGCACTCAGCGGGAACGGACCACACGCAAACCCCAGGGGATGGCGACGCGGCGATCATGCGTACGCTTTTCGGGGGGGGAGGGGATGGCATGATACGAGGCGCCATGAACCACGACGCGATTATGAGCGCCAGTGGGTCGAGAGACGGCAGGTTGGTCGGCGGCGCCGCGGCGGCGGAGGCGGACAGAGTGGCGCGGCGCGCGCACCAAGCCGTGGCGCAGTCGGGACGCGCGCGGCTCGCATCAAACGTTGCCGTGCCCACGTGGACGGGCAGGTCGGGGGCGGCGGGGGCGCCTGCGGGGGTGATGGCGAGACAAGGCGGAGGGAGTGGAGGGAGTGGAAGGTCACAAGGCGGAGGGGGTGGAAGGTTCGGCGGGCGCGCTCGACATGCCGCGCCGCGCGCGGATGAAGTTCCGGGTTTTTTTTTTTCGGGTACGTATTTCCCATTTCCACATTCCGCCTCCCTGATTGCCCATACTCGTACTAGAAGGGACGTCTTCCCTCTGACTGTTTGTCCATACATTGCGATACACAAGACTGACATTTCTTTTTTCACAAGCAGTCGACGCCGGGGTCATGGGTTCGTCCTCCGCGCGCGCCGTGGGGGGCTCGCAGAGCTTGCTGCAGCGCATTCGCGCGAGAGACGCGGCTTCTGCTTCTGCTTCTGCGGCAGATACTGCGTCTGCGGCAGGTACTGCGGATGCTACTGGTCACCCGGTGAACCCTGAAAGCAGTGTCCAGGAAACTGAAGCCTCGGCGGAGGCGCTTTTACGGGACGTCGTGGCGTTTTTGCGCGCGCGCGTGGACGGCCGAGCGCCCACCGGCTTGGTGGTGGACGCGTTTCAAGACCGACTCGGGGACTCGCAGCACGCCCTGTTCAAGCGGCTTTTGAAGGTAGCGGCCACGCTGGAGAAGAACCCGCCGACCATGGGGGGCGGGGGAGGAACCGTTTGGGTGTTAAAGGAGGAGTTTATGAGGGTAGTTTAGTTATGTTTCATGGAAGCAGCTTTTGCTTTTTTCGCAAAGGTCAAATTCCACGATCACGTCAATCAGGTACGAGCACATTCTCTCGCCAGTGGCGCCGGCGCTGTTGAGGCCGGGGTGGTGTGCGGTGGTGCGAGGTGTTTGGTGATCAGTAGGAGAGACCCGGGGTGTTAGGGTTGTGCCGGGTTGTACCGGGTGCGGTCGCGCATTCGCCGATCGCGTCCCGATGGTTTTCGGTATCGTCCCGTGGGAAGCCCGCGCGTTTTGCGCGTCCCTTTTGTTTTATCACCTCTCCGAGTTTTGCATCGCGCTGCGGTACAACCCTACGACGGTTTCTCACGCGAGCTGGCTGTTCAGCCGCACGTACGTCGCCGCGATGGGTTTCGCGGTCTGCGAGTACGTGTTGTTGTTTTGGATGTTTCCTGATGGAAAAAACTGTGGTTGGTGCGAACGCGTCAAGTTTTTCGGCCTCGCGCTTTGCGTCGCAGGGGACGGTTTGCGGAAAGTCGCGCAGATCACGGCGGCGGCCTCATTCACGCACGTCATCCAGACAACGAAACGAACTCAACACAAACTAATCAAGCACGGCGTGTATCACCACGTACGACATCCGGGTTACTTGGGGTGGCTCGTTTGGTCAGTGGGGACGCAAGTTTTGCTGTGCAATCCGTGTTCGGTTGTTTTGTTCGCACTCGCGGCGCTTTCGTTTTTCAGAAAACGAATCCCGTTCGAAGAAACCGCGCTGTGCCGGATGTTCCCCGGGGAATACGCCGCGTACGCCGCGGGGACAAAGACGTGGATACCGGGGGTGCCTTGATAGCGTTTTTGAGGAGTGGTTGTTGAGGTATTGAGGTTGTTGAGGTATTGAGGAGTCAACCTCACTAGACTATTAAATTCAGCTAAAAAATATTCCCGCTTACTTCCACGTCGTCCCCCGACGTCAAGCCCCCCAAGTTCGCGAACGGCGTGCGTTTGTTCCCTTTGGCGGTGTTTCCTTTCACGGCGGTTCCTTTTCGGACGTCAATCAGGGTTACCGCGTACCCGTCGTTTTCAACGATCTCGCACTCGGTGATGGTACCGATCGCGCCTTGCCGCACGACCACGCCGTCGCCGCCGTTTTTTGTGATGAAACACTTTTCGATTTTTCCACCGCCGACGTCCCCGAGCAAGTCGCCGAAAACCGCCACGCCGTGCGACTTGCAGTCGTGCACCAGGCATTTAGTTACGATCAAATCGCTCCCCTCGCACGCGATGCCGCACCCTGTGGTGGAGCTGACGTCGCAGTCAGTCATTGCTAGCACACCACCGGCGTTCGCGAACACGGCGTAGTTGTTCGCCACGCTTTTACTCGCGTGCCGTATTCGCAAGTTGCGCAAAGTTACTGAAGTCCCGTCGCCGACGACCTCGATCGTGGACTCGTACGGAACAACCGTTTTGTGTGTTATGGTGACTGAATTTTCGTCAACACCGGGGCCTGGCGCTAGTGTGACGTTCCCCAGATTGGCGCCAAACACCACTCGCTCGTCGTACACGCCGCTCGCGAGGTGAATTAGTACCGGGGATTTGTCGCCGCTCGCCGCGATGGCCGCCACCGCGGCGGCGATGGATGGGAACGAAAATGCATCGGAGCTGCTGCCGGGGACCGTGAGCACGCGCGTGTCGCTCGCCAACGCCATATGTGGCGACACCAACTCGGCGACCACGAGCGCGGCGGCTGTCACGAGGGGAGGGAAGAGTATTGCGCGGCGCGTACGTCGTGGTGCGTCACAACCGGTGTGCGTGTCGGGGTCCCCGGCGCGGCAGGCTTTCGACACGTAGGCACCGTATCCACGTTTCGCCGTATCCATGTGTGACACCCGGCGTCCCGAACCTCCCGAACAAACGCTCGGGACCCGCGACACGAGGGCGGCGCGCATCGTGCCACGCGCGTCTCGGTCGCGACGCGTACCGGAGACCCGCGCGGGGACGAGTGCCGACGCCGTCGTCTCTCCTGTTGGAGTTGGACGCGGATGGTCTTTTGCTGGTGGACAACACGAAATCTTTACCCGAAAATATCTTTCAGGTTTCAACACACGATGGGGCGCGGTGATGCCGAGGCGCGGTCAGGGACGCCCGCGGGTCCCTCGGGCTCGACCGTCGTCCCCCCCACCGGTGTGTGGCGCCAAGTAGGGCTCCCCGTGCTGGTCAGCGGCGCCAGCGTGTCCTGCGCCACCGCGTGCACGAACCCGCTGGATGTGCTTAAAGTTCGGTTGCAGGTTCTGGATCCCAATCGTGCGGGCATGTCTCCACGAGGCATGGGAGATGTCCTGTCCACTCTGCTTACCAACGAAGGCCCGCTGGCGCTGTGGAAAGGCCTCGCACCGAGTTTAGCCAGGGCGATGTGCTACGGAGGGTTACGGCTAGGTTTGTACCAGCCCATTTTGGGAGGTGTGGAACGATTGAGAGGCGTGGAAAAGAGACTGGAGATTACAGATGATGGGACCGAGAACGGTTCCGTTGATAAAACAACCACGGGTACGCGCCGGATCGCCGCGGTGGGGCGACCTGGAGGCGCGTGGGAAGCCACGGGACGAGGTGAGACAAAAGAAAATTCATCCACCGATTTCACTTCGAAAGTAATAGCCGGGTCGTGCTCCGGCGCGTTCGCGGCGCTCCTTTTGAACCCCACCGAGTTGGTTAAGACGAGGCTGATGGCACGAACAGGTACACCTTCTTCTGCAAGTACTTCCAATAATTCAAACGCGCTTTCAGTAGCGCGCGGAATCATCCAAACAAAAGGTCTCAGTGGTTTGTGGCGAGGCGCTGGCATGAGCGTCACGCGGAGCGCCGTACTGACGGCTTCGCAGTGCGCAGCGTACGACGAGGCGAAAAAGGCGGTTCGTCAATACACGTTTTCAAGGGACGACGACCTCGTGACGCATTTCCTAGCCAGCATGCTCACCGGTCTCGTTACCACCACGGTCACCAACCCGGTGGATATGATCAAAACGCAGCTTTACTTGGACTCAGGTTCGAATCCCACGAATCGGGGGGGCGGGGGTGGTAGTACTAGTGCTAGTGCTAGTGCGGGTGTTAGTACCACCGCCGGCGGCGTAAAAACCACGGGAAGAAACGGCGCCTTGGCCGCTGCGAAACGCGTTTTGCGAAAGGAAGGCCCGCGTGGGTTCATGCGGGGCTGGAGCGCGAACTACTGTAGGCTGGGACCGCAGACCGTCATAACGTTCGTAGCCTTGGAGCAGTTTCGGAAACTGGGTGGGATGAACGCGCTGTGAGGGAGGGGGAGATGAATGTAGACTACTATGGCGAGCGAGGGAAAATTAGAGGCAGTGCCAAATAATAGCCAATGCCAAAACCAGCACACGTAAACCCCGCAAACAAAACCACCCTTACCCTTACGTCGACATGACGAGCCCTGGCGGTCCGCGTCAGGCACTTGGAGAGCACGCCGGCGGCGTCCTCGTAACGCGTCCTCGCGCATCCGTCACCCCGAAACACATGGCCTTGTCCGCGGTCGCGGGCCTCGGCCTGAGTTCAGGCCCCGCGCGCCTCGGCGCGCGCAAGAGCTACGGCGCCGCCGCGGTTCGCCACCCGGCATCGGGAGTCACCCGCGTGGTTCCTAAACGCAAGGAAGCCGGTGCGTGCTGTTCCCGATCTCCACGTTTCACGGCGCGGCGACGCTCTTTTCATTCCTCTACGACGACGCGTGGCATGGAAGGTCATCCAAACGGAACCCAACGCGACGCGGCGACCCGCGTTCCACACCAGACACGAAGGAGACGGATACACCGCGATCGCGCGCATCTTTTCGATGGCCAATCTGGTTGGGTCTGCCCGGCGCTAAGCGGCGGCGCGTGTCGGCACAAAGTGGGACCGCACCTCGGAAGCTGTTTCAACTCGGAATCGACCGGTCAACCCAAAACCAACCTTTCACTGACTCACCCTCACTACCCCTGTCAATCCTCCACCCCCAGTCCAAACCCGCGCGCAGGGCAGCACGTTTGGGCGTCTTTTCCGGGTGACGACTTTTGGCGAGTCGCACGGCGGCGGCGTCGGGTGCGTGGTTGACGGGGTCCCGCCAAGGTTACAAATCACACAGGGTGAGTTGCAGTTCGAGCTGGACCGGCGACGGCCGGGGCAGAGTCGGATCACCACGCCGAGGGATGAGGCGGATACGTGCGAGATTCTGTCGGGGGTCGGGCTGGACGGGGTAACGCTAGGTACGCCAATCGCCGTGCTGGTGCGGAACAAGGACCACCGCTCCCAGGACTACGGCGAAATCGCCGTGGCGTACCGCCCATCGCACGCGGACGCGACGTATGACATGAAGTACGGCGTGCGCGCGATCGCGGGGGGGGGACGGTCGAGCGCGCGGGAAACGATTGGACGCGTCGCCGCCGGCGCCATCGCGAAGAAAATCCTGGCGCAAATCGCGGGTACCGAGATTCTGGCCTACGTCTCGCAGGTCAAAGACGTTGTGGCGGAAAACGTGGACCACGAAACAATGACCATGGAGGACGTGGAGGCGAACATCGCGCGGTGTCCTGACGGCGTGTCGGCGGAAAAAATGATCGCCGCCATCGACAAAGTGCGCGTAAAAGGGGATTCCTGCGGCGGTGTGGTGACGTGCATCGTGCGCAACTGTCCTCGCGGGCTTGGGGCGCCTGTTTTCGACAAGCTCGAGGCGGACCTGGCGAAGGCGATGATGAGTTTGCCTGCTACCAAGGGGTTCGAAATCGGGTCCGGGTTCGCGGGCGTGAACACCACCGGTTCCGAGCACAACGACGAGTTCTTTATGGACCCGGTTACCGGGTTGCGAACGCGCACGAACAGGTCGGGGGGGGTGCAAGGCGGGATTTCCAACGGCGAAATCATCGAGCTCAAAATTGCGTTCAAACCGACGTCGACGATCACGCGGCCGCAAAACACGGTGAACCGGGACGGAGTAGACGTGTCACTGCAAGCAAAAGGACGGCACGACCCTTGCGTCGTGCCGAGAGCGGTGCCGATGGTGGAAGCCATGGTCGCCCTAGTGCTGGTGGATCACCTGATGATGCAGTTCGCGCAGTGCAACTTACTAGGCCGTGAGGACTACTCCGATTTGGTCCAGGGGAACATGAAAACGCTGTACGACCCGGAGTTCATCGGAGGCACCGGGACGGGAGGGACGATGTCCGGAAAGGACATGGCGGACGCGTTCTCGGAGGACTAGGAGGCGTACGAAGAGTGGCGAGAAGAATTTTTCATTGAGATAATTATTGTTTCTGATAGGATAACGTCGTCGTCTTCTTCTCACTTCTTCTCCTTCTTTTCCTTCTTCTCCTTCTTTTCTTTTTTCTCCTTCTTGGCCTTCTTCGGGCTCGGCTCGCGGTCGTCCTCGCGCGCGCGCTTCCTTTTCTCTGCCGCTACCGGAACCTCGACGTCATCCCCAACCTCCCCCACCGCCATATCCTCCGCGACCCCGAACGTCTTCGCGAAATCCGCCTTGGTGTCCTCCGCCTTTTCCGTGCGCCCGCGCCACATCTCGGGCGCTTTCGCGAACTCTGAGATAAATAAAAGAAAGTGTCAGTCTTGTATGGGCAAACAGTGTTGGGATTTGGGAAATACAACACGTACCTGCGACGCCCAGGCGTTTCATTAAAAACGGCCCGTGCCGCGTGGCGGCGACTTTTTGTTCGTCAAGGGCCACCGCCTGGACGATCTGCTCCCGCATCCGCGTATCGCACGCGCCGTAACACGCCTGCAACACGTGTGAGCCGCACGCGCTCACCGCGAGTTTGCCGAAATCCTCCCGCAAAATCTCGACGAGCTCTTTTTTCAGTTTCGGCTTGTGCGCCGGGTTCGTGAGGAACGCCTCCAGCGCCCGGCTGCCGCCCGCATCCCTTGCCGCGGAACTAGCCTCGGCAGGAGTCATGCTCGCCAGACTCTCCACGAAGTGAGGCACCGCATCTGGGGAAAATTTCAACAAAGTCTGCAGCATCGCCGCGCCAAGCACGGAACACCGACCACCCGCGGCGCCGGAATGCTGGTCCATCCAAAGCAACGCCGGCGCGAGCTGCGAGCGGCCTTGCACCCTGGCCGGGCCTTTCGCGGTGAGCCCCCTGGCGAGGTTCTTTGCGGCGTCGCGCTCGCCGGTTCGCAGTCGCGCGCAGGCGGCCAGAATAGACGCCACCACGCCTGACCGCCGTTCGCGCATCAAGCTCCCGAAATCGGAACCCAGCTCCTGCATCGCCGTCGCGACGTGCTCCGGCTCCCGCGTCGCCGCTAAAAGCGCTTGCAACGTGAAGTTCGCGGTGGGGTGCGACGCTAAGCTGCGCATGGAGTCCCGGAAGAACCGCCGGAATATCTCGTTCATCAGGCCCTTCGGTGCTGCCCTTAAAATCGCCTCGAACAAGTGCGAGCCGCTTCGGCTCTCCGCTAGCCGCTTCACGTCGCCGGCGTCGGCGTTGGCGAGTAGCTCGCCATCCGCGGTTCCCTCTTCGGGCGCGCACCCCAGAAAACCGGGAATGATCCAGTTCAGACTCGCGGTATCGCCCTTGTGCGCGGTTAAAAGCGCCTGCAGAAAAGCACTTCCGCACGCGTCTTCCGACAGGTTCCACAGCTCGGGCTCCAAAGAGGCTAACACTAAATCGCTGAACCGGCGCAGCTCGGCTTCGAAAACGTGTCTCTCGGCAGGCGCGTCCACGGCGTCACCGAACCCCCCAGCCGCGCTGGTGCCCCCTTTTAGCTTTCCCGCCAAGCCGCCCGCTTTGGCGGCAGGCGCGCACTCCCTTCCGGACAGCAGGGAGAGGTGCGTTCGCGCCACTGGGGATACCCTCGGGTCGTACGCGCTGTCCACGGCGGTCGCCGCTATGGCGTCTGAAATCGCAACCAGCACGGGGGTCACCTTTTCAATCAGCGCGTCGCCGGGTGTCCGGCCGACCCTTGCACAGACGCACCCCAAGGCCTTCTCCGCGACTCTGCTTCCGAACAAGCTTTTACACAGGGTGTGGAAGTCAGTAGCCCCGGTCGTGATGCCACCGAGGTACCGAAAAAGGTCGTCGTCCCCGCACTGCGCCAGGAGTTTTTCCATCACCCGCGAACACCTCGCGTCCATGGAAAGCGCCATCTCGTGCCCCACAGCTTCCTCAAGGGCGTTTCCCGCCAGAACCGTGCGTTCCTCCACCTCCTCCGGGGTCTCAGGGTCCTTCGTGATCAGTCCCTCGATTTCGTAGAAATACGAAGCCGTGGCTTCGTCCACCACGTACCGCTTGCCATCCGTGCCGAGCAACGAGATGCCGCCCGGCACGGTGTCGTGCTGCTTGATTTCGTCGCCGCCGCCGTCGCCCATCGTGGTCGGCGACACAACACCGTATCCAGGGATGGGGATTTTGTGGGGTAAGCTCGTGTCCGTATTCACACGACCTGACGACGGGGTAAGGTCGCGCGTGACCCGCGAAAGGTGGACGAAGCAGGGACCGAGGTGCCCGGGGCCGACGCGACGGTCGGAGTGATTCCGATTGTTGTGTCGGCGGTGAGAAGCAAACAAAGTCGGGGTCAAAGCCAAAACAGAGGTAAAGAAGGGACGTTGGCCTTGAATGCTGCGAGAATCTCGCACGTGCAAGAAGCTGCGAGACTTTCCGACTGGAACCCACACAAAACGACGCTTCGCGATCGTAGTGGACAGGTGGCAGTCAAGGCGGCTCCGCCACGCAGCCGAACGTCTCCCGGGGTTTCTGAAGGACAGAGATCTGTCGCATCGCCCTTTGGTCCCCACTCCCGCGAGCGCACGGTCGCGCGTTTCTCCTGTTGCAGCCAGCGGGACCGCCCATGGCCATGTCCTGTGCCGCCGCGGTTCCCGCGCTCGCCGTTCTCGGCGGCGCCCCGGTGGGGCGCGCCTCGTCGAGGACACGCACATCTCGTCGCCCCGAACGCGTCGCCACGCGCGCCGCCGTGGCGAACCCCCCGTCGGTCACGCCTTTGGCCCCGTTTACGGTGCCGCCCACCACGGGGTTTGGCCGCAAGACAGTAGTGGTGCTCGGTTCGGGCTGGGGCGCTATTTCCTTCGTCAAGAGCCTGGAGCAGACGAAGGCGTACGACGTGATCTTGGTGTCGCCGCGAAACTATTTCCTGTACACTCCGTTGCTTCCCGGCGCTGCGACGGGCGCGGTGGAGGAGCGGTCCATCGTGGAACCCATCAGACGGTCCATCGCGCAGAAAGGGTACAAGTACTACGAAGCCGCGTGCGTTGACGTGGACCCGGCTGGGAAGAAGATAAAATGCAGAGCCGAGGAGCCGTCGTTTGAGTACTCCACGGACGACGACGCCGAGCAGCGCCGGGCGTGGCACACGTTCGACGTTTCCTATGACTATTTAGTCACGTCAGTCGGAGCGGTGCCTAACACGTTCGGGGTGCCGGGGGTGGAGGAGAACGCCATGTTCTTCAAGGAAATCGCGCACGCGTCAAAATTCAGGCGCGAGGTGAGCGAACGCTTCGAGCGCGCGACGCTGCCCGACGTACCGGACGCGCGGTTGGCGGAGGTACGTGTTTCATTTCCCAAATCCCGGACGACTGTTTTGCCGATTGTCCGCCCGTGATTACTCAGGCCACAGTACGAAAGACTGACACTTCCTTTACTTATCGTAAGTTGTTGTCCTTTGTCATCATCGGCGCCGGCCCCACCGGCGTGGAGCTCGCCGCGGAGCTCTACGACATGGTGTACGAAGACGTGGCGAAGATGTACCCGAAACGGCTGTTGCCTTTCGTGAAGATATCAATCATCGATTTGCAGGAGAAAATCCTCAGCGCGTACGACCGGCGCATCGCGGAGTACGCCACGGAGTTTTTTCAAAGGGCGAACATCGAGTGCCTTTTGAACAAACAGGTCCTGGAGGTCAAGCCGGGGTCTGTTGTGATGAAGGATTCCATCACCGGTGTGGTGGAAACCATCCCGGCCGGTCTGTCCGTGTGGTGCAGTGGCATCAAGTTGAACCCGCTTTGCGAGAAAATCATGGACGCGCTGCCGGCTGGGTCGCAGGAAAACCGCCGGTCCCTCGCGACGGACAAAAACTTGCGCGTCAAAGGGAGCAACGGCACGATATTCGCGATCGGCGATTGCGCCACCATGGAGCGCCCGCGGTCGATGGCAAGAGCCCTGGAGCTGTTCCGCACCGCGGCGAAGTGCGACGACGCGGGGCTGGCTTGCGAGATGACCCTTGACAAAGAAACCGTGAAGGCCGCGCTTGCGGGGGGCGTGGAGGAGTTCCCGCATCTGGAGGAGGTTATTAACAACATCGACGCCAGTTTCGTGAAGCACGCGGACGCGAGCACGAAACGGTGTACATTCGTGGGGTTCGAAAACATGCTCACCGAGGTTGACAACGGGTTACGCGCCCTACCCGCCACCGCGCAAGTCGCGAAACAGGAAGGGGAGTACCTCGCCGGGTTTTTCAACGCCTGCGACGCGGACGCGGAACGTCTGAGGAGCGAAAACGAGGGTACGTGTTGTATTTCCCAAATCCCGCCGACTGCTTGCCCATACAGTACTGACACTTTTCTTTAAAACTCCAGGCAAGTTCGAGTACGTGCACAAAGGCAGCTTGGCGTACATCGGGAAAAACGCCGCGGTCGCGGACATTCCGGGTTTCGCAATCGTCAAAGGCGTGGCGGGCGGTTTGATTTGGAAATCCTTCGAAACCATTTCGCAGGTTTCGATTCGCAACGTGTTCCTGGTGAGCGCGGATATGATCCGGACGAAACTGTTCGGGCGGGACATCTCGCGCATCAACGGCGAGACGAACACGTCTCGGCGCGGTGATAAGTGAGCGTATGAAGACTGCATCCTTAGACTGTTTGCTCATACAGAAACTAGTAACTCGAGAGCCCAAAACGGAACGACGACTGGCCACCCGAGTTGTCGGCGGGGGGTTGGGACGAGTTTCACAAAAGAAGTCCGGAGGTGACACTTCAAACGGCAAAAAAAGAAGCCGTTTGAAGTGTGGCCAAGTAAGTCTGTTGTTATGAATATAAATTGATAAAGAATCAGCCACCACCGCCGCAACGTTGTGACCCCGGGAGAGTCGGCCTCAGTCATCGTCCGGGATGCTTTGGGAAAAGATTTTCGCCAGGTTTTCGGTGCTCAACACGAACGTCCCGCCCTCCCGCGTCTCGCCCAGTCCCAGGTCCCCGAACTTCGCCCGGTGCAGTGCAGTGACTTCGCACCCCACGCTCCGCATCATTCGCTTCACCTGGTGGAATTTCCCTTCCGTGAGCTGCAGGGTCGCTTTCTTCCTGTCTGTCGGGTCGACGGTGAGCTTCGCGGGGGCGCACGGTTTTTTCTCCCCCACCAAAAGCAGCTCCCCCGATTGGAACAACGCAGCCGCGTGATCCGGAACGCCCACATCCACGACAACTTCGTAACTTTTCCACACAACTTTCTTCGGCGACGTGAGCTGGTGCGAAAGCCTCCCGTCGTCCGTGAAAATCAACAACCCCGTGGTGTCTTTGTCAAGCCGCCCCACCGCCTCGAGGGTCGGGTTTCGGTTTCGCCACCTCTCCGGTAAAAGCGAGTACACGTTGTCGCCTTCCCGGTCGTCGTGCGAACACACAAACCCGGCCGGTTTGTGCAGCACCACGACTAACCCGTCAGGGAAATCAAGAGGCTCGCCATCCACGAGAACGTGTCCGTCCAAACACGGCAACACCTTCACGTCGTGTTTCGCCACAGGTACACCATCCACGGTGACGCGTTTGTAAAACTTTTTCGCATCGGAGCGAGTGCAGTACCCGAGCCGCGACAGCAAGCGGTCCACACGCTCAGGCTTCACGCTCGCAATAGATGCCCCCCCCCCCTTGGACTTCGCGGTGGTAACACGCCGGCTGACCCGCCTAGGCAGGGGCCGCGGCGACGCGTGCCACGCCACTGCACAAGCGCGCATGTGAAGTGGGCAACAATCGATTATTTAGAAGAAGGCACTTTTTGGAAAAAAATCGGGTGCCTGCTATTATTGAATTCAATCTTAATAGATACGTCTCCCCTTCCTCTCTACAGCTGCCTCATGGCAAACACCTTCGCACCAGCGAGACCTATTTTATCGTTCAGCATGATATGCAGCGGGAACCCTTGCCGCACGTCTGTGTACCGGCACTGTTTGTGCAGGTACGCGCTCAGCAATCCCCCTTTTTCGATTTCGGCCATCAGCCGCGGCGGGATGCCGCCGCCGATGAACACGCCGCCGGTGGCGAGGCACTTCAGGGCTAGGTTGGCGGCTTCCGCGCCAAGGATCTCGAGGAACATCGTCACTGCTTCTTTCGCGACAGGGCAGTTGCCGTTCAGCGCCGCGTTCGTGACCCCGGCGGGGTCCAACGTCGGGGCGTCGCTCGCGTCTCGGTGCGCTCGCAAAAAGTCGTAAATCCGAACAATACCGCTCCCGCAACACACCTGCTCAACCTCGCACTCCCCCAAAGTGTCTTCGCAGTACTTCTGAAGCGCCCTTTGCGTGTCTCCTCTGGGTGCGAAATCGGCGTGCGAGCCCTCAGAGGGCACCACGTCGTACGCCTGCGTTTCCAAATTCCAAAACAACATCGCCTCGCCCAGCCCGGTGCCCGGCCCGAGCACCGCGATCGGGCCGCGCGCGTCCTGCGAAAAAAAGTGTCAGTCGGTCGTATTGTGTATGAGTAATTACTCTGGACAATCGGCAGAGGTAAGACGTCCCTTCGGAGGACGAGTATATCGCGATGTATGGACAACAGTCACCAGCGTTAGAGGTAAACCAGTCGTCCCGGATTTGGGAACCGCGCGGGGCCGTACCTTCGCGGTGCCCTCGTTCAGGGTCACCATCTCGGTGTTGGAAAGGTCCAAGACCCCGTACCCCACGGCGGCGAAATCGTTGATCACCTTGACCGCGCCGATTGCGAATTCCTTGGCAAGGGACGGGCCGTCCACCACCCAGTCGATGTTGGTCATCGCGCACCGGTCGTCCTTAACGGGGCCCGCCACGGCGAAGCACGCCGCGGTGACGCGCGTCTTGTCAACCCCCGAGTCCTTAAACAAATCCGCCACGACGCTTTCGAACGTGGGGTGGCCTTGCGTGCCGTAGGTCTTTTCGAACAGCAACGTGGTGGTTTCGGTACTTCCCACCCCGCCGACGTGTGTCCACACCTGCAGACGCGCGTTGGTGCCTCCGATGTCGCCGGTGAAAAACGTGCGTCCCGCGCCGGATGCATCGGTCGTACCCGAAGCGCGCACCGAGACACCACTCTTTTGCGATAAGGTGTCGCGCTTGACCCGCGTCGCGTTGTTACGCTTACCGCTCGCCTTGGAGCGAACGGCGCTCACCACGAACGCGCCGCCCATCACCGCCGCGCGGTTGGCTTGCGTGGAAGGCGGCTTGGAGTCGAGCGCAGATAAGGTGGCGCTGCGGCAGGGGAGGTGCGGGTTAGGTGGGATGGGTTTCGAACGGACGGAACCGCGAACGTGAAGTGCGATCGGCCGGGTGGAAGGGTGCGGTTCGCGACGCGGGTGCCTGGCGCGACGCAAATGGATGCGAGACGAACGCGAGAAGACGCACCTGGCGATAACGGACACGCGCGCGCCCATCGCGGCCGACATGCTTCGCGGCACGGAACGAGCGTCGTGGGAAGTGATTTGACAGGTGGCCGATGGGCCTCTCCACGGATGGCCGAAAAACGAACAGGAGCCTCATATAAAGCAAAGCCAGTTGGACAACGCTGGCCGGAGTGGATTTAGCCGGTCAAACGTTCGTTCATCGACGTTCTTGAAAAGAAACACGAGAATGTCGCGTTCAATAATTTCGCTTTGATCGTAGCTTACCGCTCAACTCAAAATTTCGTGTATCTTCTTGCAGCAAGCACGCAGGTATCCGCCGACACTTTTGCAGGCGCGTCCCGTTTCGAAGATGCCTCCCAAGAAGAAAGACGAGGCTCCCGAGGCCGCGGGCGCGGCGCGGTTCGGCCGGGTCCGGAACACCCTGAAGATGGGCATCGTGGGGTTGCCCAACGTGGGGAAGTCCAGTCTGTTCAACCTGCTCACGGATCAAGCCATCGCGGCGGAGAATTTTCCCTTCTGTACCATCGAGCCGAACGAGGCGCGTTGCGCGGTGCCCGACGAGCGGTACGACCACCTGTGTTCGCTGTGGAAGCCCCCTAGCGAGTACCCCGCGTATTTGCAAATCACCGACATCGCGGGCCTTGTGAAAGGCGCGTCGGACGGCGCGGGGTTGGGAAACGCGTTCCTGAGCAACATACAAGCCGTGGATGGGATTTTCCACGTGGTGCGGGCGTTCGAATCAGAAGAAGTGATTCACGTTGACGATTCCGTGGACCCGTTGAGGGACCTTGAGACGATTCAGCACGAGCTGTGCGCGAAGGATTTGGAGTACCTGAAACGAGCCGTGGACCAGGAAAAAACGGACGTGAAGAAAAACCCCACGATGAAACTCAGCGGGTTGTTTGTGGAAACCATGGACCGCGTGGAGGCGATGTTGTTGCAAGACTTGCCCATCCGGGGCGGCACCTGGAGTACCCCAGAGGTGGAGATGATCAAGGAGAAACTCCCGTCACTGATCACCACGAAACCGGTGGTGTACCTGGTGAACCTTGCGAAGAAAGATTTCACGCGCAAGCGGAACAAGTGGCTGGCGAAAATCCACGAGTGGATCAAAGCGCGGGGCGGCGGCGTCATGATTCCCTTCTCCGTGGAGTTCGAACAGGAGCTGTGGGATTTAAGGGCGGACCCTGATGCGCAAAGCTCGTTTCTGGAAACCGCGGAGGGGGCGAAAAGCGCCATGCCGAAAATGGTCCAGCAGGTACGTAAACGTAATGGAACGTCTCCGGCGCCTCTCTCTTTGATTTTGGTTTTTCTCATCGTCTGAAATCTAAACGCGTGCGAAGTTCTGTGCGCGGCGTGGCTGTTTGCCCATACGCCGTCCACTTTTTACGCCCGCGACATGAACTGCGCGGGTTAGCAGGCGGAAAAACCACCTCACTCGTGAGCTCGTTGGTGCTCCTCCACACAACCGGCGGATATTTTTGTCTCGTTGAATTTCTTTTTCGTGCCCGAATAGACGCGGCGAATAATAATGGTGTCACTTTTTTTCTGACTCAAATCGCGTCTCCCTCCCTCCCTCCCTCCACCACCAGGGCTACAAGGAGTTAAACTTGATCTACTACTTCACCGCTGGTGAGAAGGAAGTGCGGTGCTGGACTCTTTACGGGGGTTCCTTAGCCCCGCAAGCCGCTGGGGTGATTCACGGCGATTTCGAACGCGGTTTCATCAAAGCGGAGGTCGTGGCGTTTGAGGATTTCAAGGCCCTGGCCACGTCCAAATCCATGGCGGAAGTCAAAGCCGCGGGGAAGTACCGACAGGAGGGAAAAACCTACGTGGTGAAGGATGGGGATATCATTCACTTCCAGTTCAACGTTACCGCGGCGAAGAAGAAGTAAGATCGAAGGTTTGGGGTTGTTTAGGGTAGTTACGCCGTGGATAAGTCGACCGCGGCGAAGAAGTGAGATAGGTTTGGGATTGTTTTGGGTTAGGTACACCATAGATTGGTAGTAGTTGTGTTGAATGCGTTGTGAATGAGTTGAAATAGGGTTTAAGGAATGAGTTGAATGCGTTGTGAATGAGTTGAATAGAGATGCGTTGATGAAAAGAAAATGTGCGAAATGATTCCATCTCCATCCTTCTTCAACATATTGAATACGGTATTAAAACAAGTCATCCCTTCCGAGCTTCTTCGAGCCTCCTTGGGACAGTACAAGGTTATTGTAATAGTACGACGGCGCGTGGTGCGGCCAATGAATATCGGCGACTTTTCGGGGTTTTGCCGAGTCGCGGTGACACCTTCTTTCGTTTTTTTCACCTTCCCAAAAAAACGAAACTCCAGTCTGCATTCACTTTTCCTCATCCTCCACGTCGCAGTGTTCGTCGAACAGCCTGGCGAGCATATCCCGGGCGATGGATTCGTCGTAGTCCCTAGGGAGGGTGCAGATCTCGTCGTCCCCACCGGCGGGCCCGTCGCAGTACCCGTCGATGATAGACTGGTACTTGGCGAGGAAGTTTTCGTCTGTCGTGTCGGCGGCGGCGGCGGAGACAAAGGTTTGCGTGGCGGAGATTTCAGAAATTGCGGACGCGTCGTTTTGCCCACCCGACCCGGCGTTTGCGTCCACGGACCACTGTCCTTTCCTCAGCGCGTTGGTGCGTTCCCAGTCCGTTATTTCCACTGTTTTTTCCGGGGGCATCAAAAGCACGCCTCGCCTTGTCACTTTGCACCGGTACCCGCCTTCACGGCACGTGTACCGTAAGTCCTCCGGCCGCGCTCGTTCCACCACCGGTACGCGGCCCATCTCCGCTTCCAACAGCGTGCCGTACCGGCGCGCGTCGTCTTCCGTGGGAAACGCCAGGATTATGTCAACCGGGACGTCTTCTTTCGTGCGTTCCTGTAATGAGTACAGCCCCTCCGACCCGGTGCCTGACCCGAAAACTAAAATGAAAACCGAGTCGCAATCAGGCACGTCCTCCAAGTCAAGAAGGTTACTCCAGCACACGCCTCTTTGCACGCTCCCGCCCGCAGCCGCGTGCGTGGACGCGACGGCGTGCGGATCCAGAGAGAACGGGTACTCATCCGCCCCCGAAGAGTCCTGTAAGTCGTCCGAACGGTAGTTGGGCTCCAGCGACGCCGCCGCAGCCGCCGCGGCGCGGTGTAAGTCACCCGGCGTCAGCGGCTTGCTGAGCCGGTCGTACGCCTCGCGCTCGGCGTCGAAACCGTCGGACGATGACGACGAAAACCAATCGTCGTGACCGCGCGCCGCGAACACTGGGGCGCCTCGGGGAGGTTTCGAGGGCTTCTGCGTTTGTGTGAGGAGAGAGGAGGTAAGGGTGAAGGGAAGAAGAGTCTCTTGTCAGTTTAGGAGGTCATTTAGAAGGGCATTCACTCGAAGCGCCTCCTCTTCGAAGGGAAGGTCTGTTTCGTATAATTGTTTTTGGAAGGGGAACAAATGTGACCAGTCGTGTCGGAACCGGCTTTCGCGGTTCAGCGGTCTCGCCCAATCGTGCGGGATTGGGGGGCGGGCAGGGGAGGGAGGGCGTGAGACATGCGGCGCCTGCTTTGATTCGTGAACAAACGTACCGCATGCCATCCCGCGCGCCGTTTGTTACCGCGCGTCGTGCGAAGCGCGGGGGAACCGCGAACCGCGAATCGCGACGAAGCCGCGAGACCGCACGCCATGCCGACCTATCCGTCTCGGAGAATGTGGGTTCCGGAGGGGAAGATGAGTATTCGCGACCGTCGCGCCTTCGCCGGAGAACTGACTCGGACACGCGCGCGACCGCCCGAAGGATTCGGAGGTCGCCGAACGGGGTTCCTCGCACGCCTCGAAAACGACACAAAGGCGAAAGTCGCGTCGCAGCCGCACTCCCAAGTGCCTGGCACCGCGCGTGTCGTGAGTGCGGGCTGCGGGAATCTCCCAAAGTGTGCGAATACGCGAAAAAAAAGAGGAGCGATGCTTGCGTGGCTGGCGGGCGTTCGTGACCTTTGCCGAATCTTCCAAATCCAAAAAAGAAACTTCCAACGCAATCGCACCTTCTTTCGCGGGAGAATGAGTCGGATTTGGGGATGGGACGAGATGCCTGTACAGTAGAGACAAGGCCGTGGACATGTCACCATGTTTGTTATTCAATTACCCCGCGGTCCCACCCGTGCCCCCCCCCCGGCGTGTATGTACCGAATCGTTCCCGTGCCAAAAACCTACACGAGACGCTCATTTCGCCCGCAGCGCGCGTCGGCTGGTGCGAACCGGCTCTTCTTGTGACTCTTCCGCTTTCGCCGCTTTTTTCGCCTTATTTTTCTCTTCCTTTTTCTCCCCCTTCGCCTCCTTGGTCGCCTCTTTTGTTTTCGCCGCAGCGCCCTTTCTCGCTTTCTTCACGACCGGCTCGACGGGCGTATCCGCTGCCGCGTTCTCGTCGTTCTCGTCGTCGTTCTCGTCGTCGTTCTCGTCGTGTTCCTCCTCCTCCTCCTCCGTCTCCTCCTCCTCTGTGAGTTTCGGGCCGCCCGTCTCGTCCCCCGCTGCGAGTTTCGTAAACGCCGCGTCGCTCGCCGTCGCCGCCGCGCCGTTCAACACGCCGAGAGGGTGCTCCGAGTCCGGGTTGCCCGTGTCTTTGTCATCAATAGCAGCAGGCTCTGCGGTTTCCTCATCACTACCTCGCGCCACGGAGGAAACCGCGGGCGCGTCGTCATCGTCGAACACGTGTCCCTCCGCCCGCTTGGCGCTTCGGTGCGATTCAAACCGCTCGACGTGCGCGTTTTGCATCTTCGCCTCAAACGTCTCGATCTCGGCGCGCGGGCCGTCGTCGCAAAGCGCGTCGCCACTGGCGTTCGCGTTCGCCTTCGCCGTGGCCTTCCCTGCTTTACCGCCATAACTCTTCTTCGCCTTCACCACCACCGCGGTCAGGTTGTGAAACACCTCTTTGTCATAAAGCGCGGGTTCGTACAGTTTCCTGAGATTGTAAAAAGAAATGTCAGTCTCGTATGGGCAATCAGTCGGCGGAATGTGCTTAATGGGAAATACTTACCACGCATCCATGAACTTCTTAAACCCTCGGTCGCTCAGAGTGAGCACGCTTAGGCAAAACGATACGTCCCGCGCCGGCTTCGGGGTTGCCGCAAGCGCCGCTTCCGTGAACCGGTTCGTGAACTTGTCCGCCAGACTCTCCGTTTGCTTGTCCTTGTCAATGAACCCAAGCAGCCGGGTCATGATCGCCCTGAAGTCAACAGGCGACACGCTCGCGTCGCCCTGATCGTAAAAAAATGTCAGTCTTGTATGGGCAATCAGGGAGGCGGAACGTGGTGATTGGGAAATACGTACCGAAAGCCGCGACAGCAAATCAGGCAGCAGGTTGTAAATCGGGTTCCCGTGCTTCCGCGCGAGCTCGGCGAAGAGAAGCCGCGCCACGGACGCGACTCTTTGGTCCGGGTCCTCTAAACAACGCGCCATCTGCGAGATGTGGCCTTTCACTTTCATCATGTCGTTGAGCACGAGGTGCGCTAACACGGTGATGGCGTGCTGCCGCACGCCGGCGTCGGGGTCGTGCAGCGAGTTGCCCCACTCCCTCAGGCCGTACAAATGTTCCGTCCACGGCTCAACCGCGTTCGGGAACCGGAACGCGAGGTCGCCGAGGGCGACCATCAGGGCGGCTCTGGTGCCTTTGTCGCTTTCGTCCCGGAGTCGGGTGAAAATCAAAGAAAGGTGCTCTTCGCAGAAACCGCCGTCGATAGCCATCAACCTCGAAAGCGCGGCGAGCGCGGCGCTTCGCAAAAGCGGGGCGCCGGTCGCCACCGCGGGGTGCCTGCGATTGTAAAAAGAAAAGTGTCAGTCTTGAGTCTTGAGTATGATGTACTGTATGGGCAAACAGTGCACTTGTGACGTATGTAATAGGTGCCAGTACGGCAGTAAATGTTACCAGTACTGCCTTGAGTAAACAGTCACGCAGGGGCGGTGAACGGTGTGTCAGGATTGGGAAATGCAACACGTACCCGCATAGCGCCACCACCACCGGCGCGTACGCGGCGACCAAGCCCTTCCCCTTGCTCGTGGCGTTTACAAACGCCACGAGCTCGTTCTCGCACGTCTCCCTCGCGTTATCCAGGTGCAGATCCTCGGAAACCGCGCCCTGCCCCAGCGCCGCGGCGAGCTCGGCTTCCTCGCCGCCGTCCTTGCCCGCGGCGGCGGCGGCTTCTGACGCTTCCGACGCGGCGCGGTCGCGCGCGGCGCGCGCGCGCCTCACCGCCCTCCCCAGGCTCTCCACGTGCACCAGGTGTTTCAACCCGACCTCGCCGATGACAAACAGGAACCGCGAAAGCGAGCCCGCGTCCACTGCTGAGGCGGGGGTAGGGGGGGTGGTTTCCGTTGAAACGGGTTCCGCCGCCTCGACCGTCGCGGGCGCCTTGGCGCCGAACGCGGTGGCGGCGAACGAACGAATCACATCACTCGCCGCGCCCTCCGGGTCAGGATGCAGCGCGTACAGCGCGGCGATGCACTGCTCCGCGGCGGGGTACCATGATCTTCCAAGGAGGTGCGAACTTGGTGACAACACCTTCGCGAGCGCGGCGAAAACGGGGCCGTCGGGCGCAAGCGCGGGTGAAGAAACGCCCGCGCTGTCCTTGGTGCCGGCGTTGCCACCAGGGCGCCCGCGCGCGAGGAGCGCGGCGGCGGCGCGCGCGAGCGCGCCGTCTCCCGAGCGGCACGCGCGCTCCAGCGCGGCCGCGGCGTAGTCGACGTGCGGCGCTATGACTTCCGGGCAGGTCGCCGCGGCCATCGCGAGCACGGTGAACGCGGCGGCTCGCGCGGCGTCCGAAGCGTCCCGCGCCGTGGCGAGCGCCCACGTCGCGCGAATCACGGCGCCGTCGGGAGGCACCCTGCCGTCCGCGACGAGCAGCTTGAGCACCTCTTCCAGGGCGGCGAGCTGTCCCAGCGCAGACGCGGAGGCCACCTCCGCGAGCGCGGCCGCGGCGGCGACTGGCGAGTCCGCGCCTGACAGGAACAGCACGTCCACGGCTTCCACGGCGGCGTCTCGAATTGAGACGTCGCGCGAAAACACCAGCCCCAGCATCCGGCGCACGCCTTCGTCCGCGCCGTCCACGCCGAACTGCCGGAGTCTGACTAACAACCCCGTGGCTTCGATCGCATCGGACGGTGTGGCACTGGCGAGCAGCCCGCAAAGCACACCCACCGCGCCCTGCATCTGTATCGCGAAACCAAGCGCGGTTTTCAAAGCCGCGACCATCGTGCGAACCGCCTCGACGCCGCCATCGAGTTCCGGTTGCGTTTGCGTTTGCGGTTCGGGCACCGCGCTCTCCTCCCGCGGTTTCGTCTCCTTTTCGGGTTCGCCAGCGCTCCCGGGTGTGTCACCCTCAGCAGCTGTGGCATCTTCCACGCCACACAGCGCGTCGTCTACGGCGGCTTCGTCGCCCTCGTCGATTGTGTCGACCTGCGCCGGCATCACCGGCGCCATCAGCGCCAGCTTCTGTTCGTACTCCTTCAGCGACGACGCGAATGCGGCGGTTGGGAGCTGCGGCGCGAACGGGTTGAACCCCAGCATCACCGCGATTAGCGCGATGGCGGCTTTCCGTACCAGCGCTGACTTGTCCCCCAGTCTGCCGATCGCCAAATCGGCGACGACGAGCCAGTGCGACAGAGGCACGGCTTTCTTTTCCGCCATCTGCGCCCACGTCTGTTGTTTTTGGAAAAAGAAAAATGTCAGTCTTGTATGGGCAAACAATTGCGGGATTTGGGAAATACAACACGTACCTGCAACACCCGCGCGCGGGTAAACGCGCTGACGTCGTGCACGCGCTCCACGAGCAAATCCAGGAACCCCTGTTTCGCTCTTAACAAAGGCGCGCTGGTGTCTCCTGACGTGCTCCTGTCCCGGTCGTGGTTCAGGGACCCTGAGGAGGACTCGGCGCAGACCAACACGCCGAGCACGGTGACCAGCGCGCTTCGCAGCGAGTAAGCCTCGCCGTCCAGGTGCGGCAGCAAAAGTGAGACGTTCGTTGCCGTGGTTTTCGGCATGCGTTGCGCCAGCTCGGTGATGAAAACCCCGACACAGGAAACCCCTTTCGCGTCCGAAAGCTGCTGCCGCTTGTACTCCTCAGGGGAAACAGACGCGACCTCGCGTAACAAGGAAGACGCGAGCCGCGCGTTTTCGAACCGACCCGCCGCAACCGCCGCGCACTCCGCGATTGGCCCGGGCGCGTGTTCGTGCTTTTTTTGAAAAAAAAGTGTCAATCTCTCGTAATGTGTATGAGTAAACAGTCAGGGAGTCTTGCATGGGCAGAGGTAATAGTCCCTTCTGGTACGAGTATGGGCAATCAGGTAGGCGGAGTGTGGTGATTGGAAATACGACGTACCTTGTTCAGCAAATGCACCAGCGCGGTGGTCACCCCCTCGAGCTGGCCCCACTTCAGCGCGCAAGCGCCGAGCATCGCGTACGCGGCTTGCTTTGTGATTTTCGACCGCAGCGCTTGTTGCGATTCAAGCGTCGCGCTGCCGAGCTTGATGAACAGACCTAGGAACTGCTCGCTCGGCTGCCTCGGGCGGAACTGAGATTGTAAAAATAAATGTCAGTCTTGTATGGGCAATCAGTCGGCGGAATGTGGTTATTGGGAAATACTTACCAAGTTCCAAAGGTCGGCGTCCAGCACACCCGCCATGACGTGCATCACGCGCTCTCTTTGTTCTTCCCACTTCCACTCCACCAGCGCCGGGGCGCCGTGCATTTTTTTCTTACCTGCTTTCTTGTCCGCCTTGCCCGCGCCTGGTGCGGCGGTGGACGCGGCGACACCCATTGTCTCCCGCGCCTCAACCTCCGCGACGTCCGCGACGTGATGCACCAGGCACGCGTACGTCTTGAGCGCTTCCCGGTGCGACGCCACGACGTCGGTGGCATCCCCGGCGTCCCCCGCGCCGCTAGCCAGCAAACTAGCCACGGAGGCGGACAACACGGAAAGGTTGCTGCACAGCGCGTCCGTCAGACGGATGCGGCCGATGGGCTTGAGGTAAGTGAAGTCCCGCGCGCACGCGTATGCGCGGTCAAACACATCTTGCTCTAAGATGCACAGCGCGTCGTTTTCGCACAGGTCGTACGCCAGTATTTCCACGAGCTCGTTCGCATCGCCGTCGTTCATGGATGCCACGTCGACGTGCTCCTTGGGACCGAGAGCCCCGTCGCGCTGGCGCTGGGTCTCCAGGTCACCGAGTTTAAGGGGGATATCGAACTCCATCGCGCCTGGCCTGGTGAGATCGAGTGAAGGAGGGGGACGTCAGCTCCGAGAAAACCACGGGGGGGCACTCCGCGCGTCCGCGCCAAGCGTGGGCGTCACAAACCACGTACCGCCTGTCCGTCGTCGGACGCGGTGCGTGAGGTGTTTTTTGCGTGGCGCGAGTCGTGCGCGCTGCGAGAAGTGCGGAGCGGGGGGCACGCGCGCGCGGCACCTTCATCCCTTGGGAGCGGCAACGAAAATTTTGGCTTTGCGCTTTGTACCCCTCGGCACGGCCGGCGAAACGGTCATTTTCTGACACGCAGAAACGCTCGCACTCAGTTTCACTTTTATTGGAACGAAAGCGCGCCGACTTTTCATTAGGGATCGACGCCGACCCCCTTTCCCTTGGACCGGTTGAGATGGACACGACCGCACTCCGCGATGCCAGGGCCGGGGCCGGGGACGTGGACACCCCCGGCCTCGCGGACCGGTTTTTCCGCAAAGCCGAAACCGCGGTGCTGAACCGAACCTCGCGTATCCTGTGCGTCATCGAGCGTTGCACGGACGAACACAACTACAGCGCCGTGTTGCGCACCGCGGAGGCCCTGGGGGTGCAGCACGTGTGGCTGGTGGACCCGGTGGTCAGTTCAAACGACAACGACGGGGTGGAGGTCATGGCGAAGGACGACGTTGGCGATGACACCAACGAGACGAGTGCGAAGGACGGGGTCAACAAAGGCAAGGGCGGCGGGGTAGGCGCGAAGCGAAAGAAAAGCCAAGGGCACGGGAACGATTGGCGTGAGCAACACAAGCTCTTCGCGCGCAGAGCGCAGGAGTTCACCACGATTCGCGAGTTTCCAACCGCGGAGGCTTGTGTCGCGGCGTTGCGAGCGGACGGGCGGAAGATCTGGGCCACCGATCTTTCGCAGCACGCGGTGCCGTTAACGGAACAGGCGCTGCGGGACGCGACGGGCGGTGATGAATCTAATGATGAATCTGACGGCGGTGCCAAAAAAAACAAATCCGTCGTCCCCGAACGGCTCGCCATCGTGTTCGGCACCGAGTCCGTGGGCGTGACGTCCACGATGTTAAACGCGTCCGACCTGAGGGTGTACCTACCGTTAAGAGGCTTCGCGGACTCCCTCAACCTAAGCGTCGCCGCGGCGCTTTGTCTGCACGAGCTGTTCAAGTTGTGCCCCGAAGCGGTGGGCGCCATGGCGGAGGACGAGCGCCAGGGACTTCGCGAAAAGTGGTTCACGCAGCTCGCCGCGGGAAGGGCTTTGACGAAAAGCGAAGACAAACGATTGAAGCTGGTGGAGCTGACACTTACGCGACGAGACGGTGGTGCTCCCACAAAACCGGGAGAGGAAAGCACGGACGCTTTGAAACGTGAAGCGGAGGTTCTCGTCGCGAAGCGAGCGCGACTCGCGGCGGAAACCGCGCGGACTTTCCTTGAAAACAAAACCCGGCTTACGCCGCTGCGGGATATGCGCCGGTCGGACGAACACAGGGGCGCGTTCGTGGGGAAGAAAACGAGGGCGAAAAACGAACACCTGTGGGCGGGGATGCCCGCGGTGGGAGGGACGGGGGGGGAATAGGTGCGCGTGGTAGGTCTGCGAGCGCGTTGATCCATTGACTTTATCTTTTCTTCTGTTTCACTTGATGCATGATGAGTGAGTCACCAGTGCCAAATGAAAATCGCGACTCGACCGACTCAAACAAGGTTTCCCCACATCGATCTGCACGCCGCACCGATGGCGCCCATGATCGACGACGACGACAGCGACGACGAAATCCCCCTCGCGGCTCGCGTGGGCGTGAAAAAGGAATCCGGGACTCCCAAAGGTACGACGCGGTCCTTGGTTCGAACCCTCCTGGGAAGCGGCCCCCGGGTTGTTTTCAAATTGCCGTCCGCGCAGTGCCCGATCGTGGCGTACCCGATCCACTCGCCGTCGCTGACCTTCCCCCGCCACCCCACCCCTCCTCCCCCCGCTCCAGCTCGCAAGCCCAGTGCGAAGAAGAAGAAGAAGAAGAAGCCCGCGGGCGCGTCCAAGAAGGCCGACACCAAGCCCAAAACCGAGCGCAAGGTGTACGACCTGGCCGGTCAGAAAAGAGACTCCCCCGATGCGACGGATTCTTTGCGAAAGTTTTACCTCTCGCTGCGCTCGCAGAAGCCGGAGAGCGACATGGCGGAGGTTTGGCTGATGGAGCACGGGCTGTTACCGGAAGAGGAGCAGAAGAAGGCGTACAAAAAAATTATGTCGCGGAAACAATCGGGCAAATCCGTCTCCGCGGCGAAGCGCCCGGCGTCCGCCAAGCCGCGCGCCACGCCACCGGCGAAAAAAAGCAAATCGAAATCGGAAGAAAAAGCGCCGCCCGCGAAAAAAGGAAAAGCAGCGCTCGTGGACGACGACTCGGACGACGACGCGCCCCTCGCGTCGCTGAAGCGCGCTGCGGAAGGGGGAGGATTCCAAATTCCCAAAACAGAAGCCGCCAAGTGAGGCGACGGGGGGTGAGAGTCGTGTGACCACTCGGTGTTTATATTAATAATCGTGTCCAAAGAAAAAAATCACGCGGGTGCGACGGGACTAACGCGATTGGAACGGCGTTTCTTGTGTTGGTTGGCCGACGTTTTCGGAAAGCGGGAACGGAACATTCCACGGAGTTGTTTGTTCAAGCTCACTGCTGTTTTCTGCACCGCGCGCGCGGTCGCGACGAAGATCGTTCCCGCGTCAGCGATCCCTCGCCGGGCAACCGCCCAATCCCTGGGTCCGATTAACACAAATTCCATTGGTCCGCCCGCCACTTGGACGCTAAACGATAAACCCGGTTCGCCTCTATAAGCGGCGAGACTTTTGTCCGTCCACTCGTACACCCGGCACCATTGTTGGTTTGGCGTCAGCGCCGGATCTCGAAAGTGCGGGAAGGTCTTACCCGGCGCGCGCGGGAACACGCTGCATTCCTGGGGGTCACAGTTCTTCATGAACGCCTTCTGCGAGAAGCGAATCGCTTCGTACTTCTACGGGTTCGCTTTGAACTCATCGATGCATTTTTGAATCGTGCCCTTACCGCCCTTGACCTCCTTCGGCGGCGGCCCTTCATACTTCGCGCCATCGCTCGAGAAGCATTTCAATTCACACTTACCGTCGGGCGATGTCATATCTTCCCCTGAAAACCGCTTCTTGATCTCATCAGCTAGTGCGGCTTCTCGAGGGGCTTTAGTGAACTTGTCGTACGGCAAACGTTTGTTCGTCTCGTCCACCACGATAGGTGATTTGGGCGAGGACGAGCCGCCGTGGGTCGCGGATGTGGATGCGCCTCAACCCATGGATCCACAACTTCTACGCGTGCATATACCACGGGTTTTAATGTGCGCGTGCGCGGGTAAGACTGGAAGAGATCGTCAAGACTCGGGGAACAGATCAACGCGTTTCGTCGGAAGCGTCCGACAACGAAAAAACACGATACGGATAAGTTGACGGACATGAAGAGCTTTGCAGTTTGGTGTTCTACGCCGCTTTGATTTTGCAAGAAGAAACGCTCCTTGGGTACCCGCGACGCGCTCCGCGGCGCGACCATCGCCCTTAACACCCGGCCACCCCTCCAAGTCCCTACCCCCCCTCCTCTTGTTCGCTTCGGCTCAGAACGTCGTAAACGGCGTAGGAGATGGACGACGCGGGCAGGACTTTGGCGAGCGATGGCGCTATTCCTCGGTAAAACCCGGCGACGCCGTCGCGCTTCAGCGTGTGCCGCACGCATTGCGTGACGCTCGTGTACGACGGGAACCCCGCGAGCCCGCCGGTCTGCATGCGCGTCCGTATCACGTTTAAAGGGTACGTCGCCACCATCGCGGTGGTGCTGGACACCATGCCACAACCCAACAGCTCAGGAATCCCGGGCTCCGCGCCTTCTCGCTGGTACCGCCGCGCGACGTACGAGCGAAGTTCGCTTTTTGTTTTTGTAAACGAAAACTGTCAGTGTTTCGTGATGTGTAGGAACTTGTACCAGGGATTGGACAGGGTACCGTAGTACTGTGTCAATTTACCACAGGGCCGGCCCTGGTAAGAGTTACCAGTAGTGCACAGTAAACAGTCACAGAGGGTCCGTAAACGTAGGTGCCTGGATTTGGGAAACGCGCGGTACGTACCTGTTGGCCATCAGATCTATTCCCGCGTACGGCACGATGCCTACCAGGGAGGGGGTTAAACCCCGGAACAAACCTTTGGGGCCGGATTCGTGGAGCACGGCGCGTAGGGTACCGGCGATTGTGACGCGTGGGGGTGGTTTGAACGCACCGCCACCGCTCCCAACCCCACCGCCGCCGCCGCTTCCACCCGTACCACTATTTCCCGCCGTAAAACTACTGTGGGACGACCCCACGGTAACACTACCCCCCCCCCCGCTCAGCGCCATGCGCGTCTTAACAATCTCCAGCGGGTAAATCACAAGCTGCGCGGTCGCGCCCGCTATTCCCCCAGCCACGAACCGTTCGCTGGTCGTGGCGTTTCCAGGGTCCACGGCGATCAAGTGCTTCAGGGCGTCGAAGGTTGCGAACTTCACGCCCGTTTCCGGAACCACTTTTAGAATATTGGCGCCGTTGCCGCGCCAAAACGCGAAACCGCCGCCCTCGCGGTAAATCGCCCGGACCGCCGCGCGCATGGTCGGCGGAGAGACGTGAGGTGGTGGGCCTTTCGAATACCCGTGCGAGTTACTTTTTGACCCGCGAACCGCCGCCGCGACCGTCCGGCTCGTACTCGTGCCAGTACCTTTACCCGTACTTGTGCCAGTACCTTTGTGAGTCACCGAGGAACTGTTCGTGGAATCTGCGCTCGCGCTCGCCGCGGTGCCAGAACGTCCGGTAAGCCCCTCCGGCAGCCTCCCTGACTGCAGGATTGTTTTCACGCGGTCAATCGGCGCCGTGGCGGTTCTCGACACCGCGCCCGCCACGCCCCCCGACAGCAGCTTCCCAACCAGCTCCTTCGTGAACGTGGTTTGGCTGCTGCTGTTCCAATCCCGGGCCAAGGTGTACTCGGACTCGGCGTCGTCCACGAAGGCCCGGTGCACGAACGCGTCGAACGCGGCGGCGGCGTTTGCGCTGAGACGGGTAGACGAAAGTGTCAGTCGCGAGTCGGCGAGTGTGGGTGTACTTCGTAACGTGGCCTGAGCACACAGTCGGGCGTACTCGGGCCTCCACAGTGCACTTGTGGTGTATGTAGCGACTTCCTTTTAATGACCAGTGCGTTCGAAGAGGGGCGGCAAACGTTGTGCCGCCTGATTTGGGAAAGCCCCGACACACACGCACCCGCGCGGTAACAGCGTCAGCACCTTTTCAAACTCGGCGAAGGAAAGCCCGCCGTCGCCGTTTTCGTCCAGAAACTCAAACGCCACCCGCAGTTGGTCATCGCTGATTTTCAACCCCGCTTTCTCCACGCCTTTACGGAGTTCATCCGACGATACCCGCCCGTCCCGGTCCCGGTCGAACTGCTGGAACACGCTTTCGATTTCGAAACGCCGGCGCGCGCAAAATCCCTCAAACTCGGAACGCGAAATCCGCAAATCGCCATTCCCATCGAGTTCATGGAAAACCCTCTCCAGCTGCGTTTGCGAAACCGCGATGCCCCGTCGTCGCAAGCCCTCGCGGACTTCCTGTTTCGATGAAATGAAGTACGACGACACGTGGGAAAGGGTGAGGGGTGGTGCGTTTGCGGTGGTTAGACGTGTTGTGCAGAGAGGGGCGGAATGCACTTTTAACTCTCCGCGGGGTTCGGGTTCGCTTGCGCTTCGCACCCGGGGGTTCTCTAGGAACGCCGCCCCGAACGCGACCGCTTCGGCGTTCGGTTTTTAGGGTTTAGAAGGGAAACGCACCGCGAAGCTCAGCGAGCCGTCTCGATTAGTGTCGAACGAGTCGAAGTCGTTCATGGGAAACGACGCCGCGGGCGCCGAGGCGCCGACCGCGAGTGCCCGAGGAATTGAACATTCTGAAAAACAACTTGGAACCTCAGGCAGCAAGCTGCGGCAAGGTTTGCCAGGTGGAGTGCCAGGTGGCCAAAAATGGCGCGTGCACAGCATTCGTCTCGTGTGTCCGAAAGAAGAATACCGTCGACACTTTCGGCGTCGCGAGGTCGCGTCGAAGGGGTCCCTGTTCCTCGGGGCCCGGGGCTCCTGGTGGTGTTCTTCCCATGAAGGAATGGAAAAGTCACAGCTGGTTCCCGTGCAGCGCGCAGGTTTACTACGACCTGATGCTGGACGGGAAGTTCCAGCAGACGTTGCACATGACCGCGATGAAGATGGGTTGTTATGACGTCACGGACGACGTGCAGGCGGATGGGTCGATCAAGCGCGTGGTGTTTTCGGAACCCCGGCTGAACCTACCCGCGGTGTTGGCGCGGGTGATGAAGAAAGCGCAGGCGTACCACGAAAACGCGGTGTTCAACCACCCATTCTTGGAACGACGGGTGAAGGTCGTGCCGTGCATGGCTGGTGAGATGCTCGATTTTTCGTTCCACGAATGGGTGCGTCCGGATTCGGACGGCGACGGCGGCGGCGGCGGAACTGGGTGCGTGGTGGAGAGCGTGATTAAGCTGCACGTCAAAGGGGGATGGATCGCACGGCTGTTGGAGAGGTTCATTAAAAGCCAGTGCAAGGTGAAAATCGCGGAAAGGGACAAACATATGAACGACTGGTTTCGAGAACGGGGTTTGGTGGCGCTCGACGGGTTCGGAACCGACGATGGGAATGGGAAGGAAGAAAAAAGCCAAGCCAAAAAGGGTCCCGAAACCCAAACCGCGTCATCCGTGGTGGTGAGTTTTGAAAACGGCAACACCCACAAACCGGCATCGCGATTTTCAGCGCCCGCGTCTCTATCCCGGGAACTGTCCTTAGCCAGCCTTAGCTCACACCCGCTGCCGCCGGTGCCTCGAAAATCGGCCCTGCGCCGAGCGCGGGCAAGCTGGTCCCAGTTGTCCCAAACGCTAAGCCGGTTTTAGAAACGGGCGGTGTAAAAATTTAGTCGGGAACCGGTCGTTGGTAGGTACGGCGCGTGCAATACTTGTGATTAATACAAATACAGTAGTAAGGTGTGTGTTCCGTCACAAAACCCACCCCAAAACCCCATCACCCGGTAGTCTTTTCCATCCCCCTCATCCACCGCACGAGCTGCGTTTCCACCACGTTGACAACCGGGTTGAGTTTTTCGAGTAGGTTCGTCGCCGGGCCCAAAATCCCGTCGCCGCCAAAGTGCTGCGCCGCGGACAACCCGCTGAGGCCTTCCGGTTGTGTAAAAAAAGGGTCAGTCTTTCGGAATATTCTCGTGACCAGTGTTGCGCAAACAGTCGGGCGTTTTCGGGCTGAACAGTCACCGAGTTGGGCTCGGATCAGCTTCCTTTTAACGACGGACGTGGCCCCTGGACCGGGGGCGGTGAACGGCGCGGCGCGTGTCGGATTTGGGAAACGCGCAATACGCACAGTAACAGGTGTGGTAGTGGTCCCTGCCTTTGCCTGGTTTGTCCTGCAGGCCGCCGTGTTTGAGCTGGCAGCAAAGAAGTAACCACCCCTGCAAAGCGAGTGCGTTGTACCCGAAACCGGGGTTCGTGATTGGCTCGTTTTGGGCGATGGGAAACAACACGCACGCGGGGACGCCGGTCGCGGCGTTTGTTTTTACTTTTGCAGCTTCGGGTTCTGTGTGCAAGTCTGTCTTTTCAGCTTTTTCAGTCGCGGTTGTCGTCCCTCCTTCCCCCCCCGGTTCCCCCTGTTTCCCCCCCAAATCGTGCACCAGCCGCAACAGCGGAAAGGCGCCTCCCTGCCAGAACGAGTAACACCCGTCAACGAGTTTGTTCGTCCGTCCCGAGAACCCGCCCTCCGCGGTGCCTTGCCGGTGCGCGAGCCACCGCGTGAGTTCGTTCAAATCCAGAACGTGCGCCTCGCCGCAAAGCGTCACGGCGGCGAGCCCGCAGAAGGAATACCCCCCGTGCGCCTCCGCATACGGCTCACCTGCGATGCCTCCCTCGTGGGTCTGGCACCGCTTCACGAACGAAGGGACGCCGCGTTTCAATTCGGAATCGCGCGAGTTCAATTCGGAATCGATCCGCAACAGGTGCGCCACCGCCAGCGCGGTGAAACACCCGCGGACGTCCTGGCACGATAAAAAAATAAGCGTCAGTCTCTCGTAATGTTCGTAACTTGTATTCCGCAAACAGCGCACTTGTGATGTATGCAGTACACTTACCGTTTCGCCGCCGGCGTGCATTTTGAACCCGCCCCGGTTTTGGTCTTTGCACTGCATCAAAAACTCGCGCATAGTTTTTTTGTCCACTACTTGCGTTGCCGCGTCAGTCGCGATTGTGGCGAGGCAGCACACCGCCGCGTACGTCGGCGCGAGGTGTGACGCCTGACCGGGGCCGCCACCGAACCCGCCCTCGTTGGATTGGCACAAACTCAAAAAAGCAACCACATCGTTCCCCAACTCTTCCGGTAAAACGTACCCAAGCAGCGCCAGCGAATGCACGATCCAGTAACAAAGCCAGCACCGGCTCGCGTCGAGCACCACGTGCCCGGCGCTTAGCCTGCGCAGCGACTTCAGCAAATACCCCACGTGCGCCTCTCGCTGAAGCACCGCACCGGAGGTTGCCCAATCACGTGCAGCCTCGTTCGAGGATTCGTCGCCGCCATCCAAACCAGCCGCGACCGCGTCGCCATAGATGCCCCTCGCGGTGAGCTCGAGTTCCCACTGCGCGGTCGTGGTCTCGGTGGGGAACCCGAGACCCTCCATGCCGAAACCGTCCATCGCGAAACCGGTCTCGGCGCGTGCGGCACGCACTGGCACGTCGCCGATCGTTGAACAAAAAGAAACCGTGAAAATATCGAAAGCAGTCTCTGCGTTTCGCAGGATCTCATCTCATCACTCCTGACCTCGCGCGATGCCGCGCGAGGTCAAACCGCTGAAGTGGCTCGTCGTGGACCTCCTCGCCGCGCACGTGGACGAGCTCGTGGAGGTCGCGGGGGAGTCGCTCCTGAACCTGCCTCCCGATGTCCGGCAAGCCCTCCTCGCCGTGGCTCGGCGAAAAGGAGTTCTCGATGACGCCGCGCTCGTCGCGTTGGTGGACGAATCCTTCGCCGCGCTGGACGTGTCCGGGTGCGGCGACGCGGTGACGGATGCGGGCGTGCGCGCTCTCGCCGCGAAAGGCGCGCTTCGAAGCGTGGTCACCGTGGATGTCACCGGCTGTGCCGGCGTTTCCGCGGATGGCTTACGGGCCTTAATTTTGGCAGCCCCGAAACTGGAAATCCTGCGGTGCGGCGGCGACCCGACGTGCGACGCGACGTGCCGCGCCGCGATCGCACCGGCAAATCCCGGAGGCGGGGTCCTGCCAAGACTCACGGACTCACGGACGCACGCCAGTTTGGAGTCGTGGGAGGCGCTGGATGATAGGGAAACTTTGGAAGGCGCTCGTTCGCTGCGCTGGTTGGTTTGGCCCGACATCGACCGCACCAGCCGCGGGCGTGTGGCCGCGCGGTGCCTCAGGGTGCGTGTCGTCGCGCCCTCCCCTGAAGTCTCCTCGGCCGCGAGGGAAGCCGCGGAGGACGTGCACTTCGTGGCGGTCACGGGCGAGGGGTGGGTCGGGTGGGGCGCGGCCAGACGCGGCGACAAAAGCGGCGAAAAAAAAAACAACACCTCGGGCCGCTCCGAAAACAACGACGGCCTGGTGCTCGTCGCGGCGGGACACACAGGGGCGTCGGCGGAGAGACAAGAAACATCATCGCCGTGGTGGTACCCTAAATACCCGGGCGACAAATTTAAATCGCACCCGCCGAAAGAAGCGGACCCCACGACGGCGCTTGATTTTATTTCGCTTCGCTTCGTGCGGTCTGACGTTTACGGAGACGCACGCGAGAGCGCGCGGCGGAGGGCACGCGGCACCGAGGTCCGCGCGCGGCGACGTCTGGCGAAGCGCTTCCGTGACGAAGCGTGTGGTCGTCGCGGAGTCAAATTTCCCTAAACCCCGGATAGCGCGTGAAGCGCTTCGCTGGCGCTTGAAGTTCGCGTCCGGACGCGGCGGGTACCGAGTCGGTGGCTGATACGTTCGCCCGCGCGATCCGGGAGGTTGCGTTTGCGAAAACGGAGCGGCGGGTGAAGAACGACCACAAGCGAAACAACCGGACGCGCAACGGAATGGGAAACGTGCAACGCATGATTTGGAACGCCCTGGATGAGTACTAAAAAACGAACAATTGTGTGTACATTAGCGTAGGAATAGTATAACGGTGTGTACATTTATTAGCGAACGGTGATGAGGTGATATTCTTAAAACCTTTGAAAACCTCACGCTTTCATAAAAACCACTCACTCCACGCCCGTGAGTATTTTCTTCACCCACTCCACGGAAACGAACCGCACCATGTTCAGGGGAACTTGCCGCGCCGTGGTGGGAATCAGGCCTTTGTACACCGCGCCGATTCCCTCGTGCCGGACTGTTTTCGCGATGCAGTCCATCGTGCCGGTGTACGGCATAGCGCCGTGTTCGTTTGGTTTCATGCTCATCAGCCGGCTTTTCGCCAAGTCGATCGGGTTGCTGGTCAGCGCGGCGACGATTCCCGCGCAGAAAGACGCGCCCGTTTGCACCGCGAGCCCGTCCTTCAAACCGGAGTTCGCCAGAATCGTGCCTTTGCTCTTGTCATACACCGCCATTTGCGAAGCGGTGACGATCATGGCGCGGTTCACGGTGGGGCCGCACCCGCGCCAAAGCGCGAACACGCCTTCTTCTTTTATTATTCGAACCAGCGCGTCGCCGCCGCCTTTGTAGTTCCTTCGCAGCTCGGTGGGTAACCGCCCGTCCGCCTGCATCCGCACCATCGCCAAGTCCGCCGGGTTACCCACCGCCGCTCCGATCGCCCCCGCGCCCAAGCCGCAAAGGGTCATCTTCCAGAACGGAAGCGTCCCGTCGTCATCTTTCGGCATCCGCGTCTTCAGCAAATCGTACGCCCCGAACTTCGTGCCGATAAAACTGGCTTGCCGCATCAAACTCGCCCCCAAGCCTTTGTACAACCCCAGGGTTCCCTCGTGCCGCATCACCAGAAATCCGGTCTTGAACATCCCAGGCGGGGCGTTGTTCAGGGGGGGAGGGCGCGCAGACGCGCCCTTCGCGGGCATCCCATCACACGCGCCGTACAGCTGCATGCGCACCTTCACCAAATCGATCGGGTGCGTCACCGCCCCGGAAAGCATCGCGCCGGTGCTTCCCGCCACGAACCCCTTCCAAGGCGCTTGCGTGGTCGGAGGCGGCGCCATCGCGGATCCGACTTCCCAGACGCCGCCTGCACAGGTCGCGCCTCGAGGTGTGTTTTCCGACAGTCCGCGAGGCGATTGACTGCGTTCGACCGCAACACCTTTTTCGATGCTTGCAAGGTCCTAAAGAGTCCAAGCAAAGCCCGCGGAACTGACTTCTTTGACAGCAGTTTTCGGGGCCAGCACGCGCCGCGTTCGTCAATCCAATGAATGTTTGCGCCATTCCCACACTCGCGATGGACGCGGACGTGGAAACCCTGGAGCGGGCGCTGGAGGCGGTGAAGGCGCGGTCCACGCACGCGTTGGCGAACGAGGAGTCGTACCTGGCGCGGATCAAGGAGCTGGAGCGCATGAACCGCGCGTTGGTGACGCAAGTCGCGAGCCTCCCCGGGGTTGGGTCGCGCGAGTTCGGGGAAGGGCGGTTGGCGCCTAACAACGACCGCGGCGGCGTTACCGTCGAGGCGAACACCGGGTTCGCGACACACGACCCTCCCGAAAACGGGTCCCGAGAAGGTTCGCCCAGCAGACGACATCACAGGACGCCGTCGTACAAAACCCTGCGCGACAAAACCAACCGCCTAAGCGTGGAGCGCGTGGAGTTGCGCGAACTGGCTGGGGTGGTTGGACTCGGGGGGAATCAATTGAATCAGACGCCCTCGCTTGATTCGCCCAACGGCACGTCAGACAACAACGGGTCGACAACCAACACCGTGGACACGGACGTGTCACAGCTAGCGAACACGTTCGCGACACAGAGTGTTTCGACGTCTTCCCTGGAAACGGTTGACCCCAAATTCAACGACGAAGTTGTTACTCGTCCTCGAATTCACTTCAAACGAGAGGATTCAGACGCGTCCCTGTTCAGTAACGGCGAAAACACCAGTAACAGTAAACTACCCGAAAAGAAAGCCCCGTTCCAGCTGTTGCTGTGTAACGACGACGGGTGCGAAGTGCACACCCCCGAGGACAGGGCGATACGCCGCACGCAGATCGGCACGCCGCACTCGCAGTTCGCGTGGCTGGCGCCGCCGAAAAACGTGCTGATCGTTAAAAAGCCAAACGACAAAAACACGACGAGCGCGCTGGTGGAGGTTGTGCGGATTTTGCAAAAGAAAAACATCACCCCGTGGGTGGAACCCGCGGTGCACTGGGAAACGGGGGTTGGCGTGACCTGGCAGCTGGACGACGACCCGGGGCTAGATAAAAAAATCGACTTCATAATCTGTCTCGGCGGCGACGGCACGATTTTGTGGGTGAGCAATTTGTTTCCCAAAGCCGTGCCCCCCGTGATTTCCTTCGCCATGGGGTCGTTGGGTTTCCTCACCGCTTTTGACGAGTTCGAGCTGGGCACCGCGATTGACGACGTGGTGCGGGGGGAGTTCTTTTTCACCCCGAGGAGCCGCCTATGCGCGTACGTCGTGGACGCGAACGGCGTGGAGGAAAGCGCGGGGGACACGCAGGTACGGCCTCCTGGGCTTTCCCAAATCAGGCGGCACCGGCCGTTTGCCGATTGTCCGCCCGTAATTACGGTTCACTACATACATCACAAGTGCACTGTTCGGCCCGATTACTCTAAATAGACTGTTTACTCTACCCAATCCCCTTATACATTCTGCTCGTACACTCAAGACTGACCCTTTTCGTGTAACAATCGCAGGTGTGTTTGAACGAAATCGTGGTGGACCGCGGGGCTTCGGCTGCCTTGGTGGATCTGGTACGTATTTCCCGTTTACCACACTCCACTGACTGATTGCCCATACGAGACTGACATTTATTTTTACAATCTCAGGACGTGAACATCGACGGCAACCCCATGACCAAGGTGCTTGCAGATGGGATTTTGATCAGCACGCCCACTGGGTCCACGGCGTACTCGCTCGCCGCGGGCGGGTCGATGGTGCACCCGGGCGTGTCGGGCGTTTTGTTCGTACCGATTTGTCCGCACACGCTTTCGTTCCGCCCGCTGGTGTTGCCCGACACTTCGGTATTAACAATCACGGTTCCGGAGAGTGCAAGGGTGGAGCCGGTGGCTTCGTTCGACGGGAAAAAACAGCGGACGCTACGCAGAGGAGAAAGCTTAGTCGTCAAAGGCTGGCGGTACCCCGTGCCCGCGATTTGCAAAGCGGGCGAAACCAAAGACTGGTTCAAAGCGGTGAAGAACTCGCTGCTGTGGAACGTCCGGGGGGCGACGCAGAAAGCGCAGCAGGGGAATTGATGATGATGATGATTATTCGAACCGTAAACGACCGGGCTACGAAAGGGTAATTAGGAGTCTAATTGACAGACTTATGTGTAAAGACAAGATTCAAGTGGTTCAAGTGGTGAGGTAGTGATACCGCTACCCTGTCTCGCGGCGGTGAATATTTCCCGCCGTAGTCTCAGCGCGGCCAAACGCGTGTCCGTGGAGTCACCCGAAAACGCCGCGAATGCGTTTTCGTTTCGCGAGTCAGACCGTTCCAGTTTTCGATGCGCAAGTGGCGACGGCGTTGACGACGCGAAGTGACTCGAACCCAAATCGCCCCAAACCTCCGCGACGTGCTCCGGCTGGAGAGATAAATCGAACGGACCGGCGTCGACCCTAAATCGGTTAAAATGACTTTTCGGAACCGGTCTCGCCCTGAACGGCGGGGGAAACGCCGGGTCGGGTGAGGTCTCAATTCGGGGTTTAGGACGCGATAGCGCCAAAACGTGTCGCGGGGGGCCATGTGTCGTTTTCGTCTTGTTCTTAACCTTTTTCGCCATTTTCGGTTTCGGTGGCGGCGCGTGCGCGGACGCCGCGTCTGCATTTTCGAAAACGTCGTTATCGTCGCGCACCACAAACCCGCCGCGCTGCAAGTGTTTCGACATCTCCAATAACCGGGCGCGCGCGGGGAGGCGCCACGGTTCCGTGCATTTTATTCTCGTCGCTGCGTCGTCCACCTGCCACGAGTGCTGGTGCGTCGTGTGTTTCGTCGTTTCGTCGTCCACCCGCCACGAGTGCGGGCGCGTCTCCTGTACCCTGCCCGCGATCGCAGCGGCGGCGGCCAGCACGTCGTCGCCGCCCGAAGTTTCCTCCGTGTTTTCGATATTGTCATTTCCCCAGGAAAAAGACGCCGCCTCCGTCAGCGGCGCGGGCGACGGTGGTACGTCGGGAAAGGAAAACGCGCTCGCCGCGCATTTCCGTGTCTTCCGTTCCGTCCGTTTCGCCTTCGCGGATCGCAGTTTGCGTTCAATCGTGGAAAGCGTCTCAACGGCGTCGCCCGTCGCGGCGACGACGCAATCCAGCGCCGCGCGCGCCGCCGCCGTGGTCGCCGCCGGCGACAGCGCCGCCGCGGCGGACGCGGCTTGGTCGTCCATGCGTCGCGACAGCGTGGCTAACGTTTCCATGACTTCGGCCAACGGACGCCCCGCGTCCGAACTACCGTTGGAACGGTCGGAACGCGGGCTTCCCCTATGGGAAAACGCTTCAGCGTCGCCGCCCGGTAAGCGCACCGCTGCGGCCGTGGTCGGCGGCGTGCTTTGTGTTTCACAGTCCAACAACCGGTGGCCGTCCTCGTTGAACCTCGACGCCAACACCGCCGCCGCGCCCGGGGTACTCAACGCGGGGGGGTCGGCGAACGGCGCGCGCGTTTCTTCCTCTTCCGAGGCCGCCGAGGCGGATGGAGTATCATCCGATGGAGTATCATCAGAAGGAGGCGCCTCAAACTGCAGCGCAGATGGAGTATCGTCCGATGAAGCATCGTCAGATGTCAAGTCGTCCACAGGCGGCGTATACACAGATGCATCTGTAGATGTGACTCTTAGCAAAGCCATGCGTGTTGCGTCTGCTTGTTCCGCCGCCGCCGCTTCCGCGTCGCGCGCGCGTCGCTCCGCGCGTTCCAAACGCGCGAGCGCCGTGGCTAACGAGGTTTCAAAACCCCGGCGCGTCGCGTCCGCGCGTGTTAGCCTTTGTTTAAAGTCTCTTTCTCTTGCGTCCGCTCTGTCCAGCCTTTGTCGAAAGTCTGTTTCTTGTGCGTGCGCTTGTTTCTCCAGCGCTTCGTGTGCCTTTCCAAGCGCCGCCACCAGCGCTTCCGCGTCCGCTAAACGACTCACCGCCGTTTCGATCTTCGCCGTCGCCGTTTGCGATTCGTCGCGCCACCGCGCGCGCTCGTCGCGCCGCGCCTCATCCGCCGCGTCCCTCGTTCGAAGCGCCTCTGCTGCTTCCAAACCTGCTGCCGTTGCGACGGATTCCGCGGTCAACGCGCGGTCCGCCTGCGCGTCCGCGACCCCCCGCGCGCGCGCCACCGTCTCTTCCCGCAAACGGTACGCATTGGCGGTTTCCGCCTTCGCATCAGCGGTCTCCGCTTTCGCGGATGCAACAAACGACCGCGCCTGCTCCAGGCTCAACGCGTGCGCGGCGTCGGCGGCGCGTTCTCTGTCGTCCCTCGCGCGAGACGCGGCGAGCGCTTCCGATACCGCGACTTCACGAGACAAAACCAGGGCTTCGCGGAGACGACCCAGCTCGGCTTCCAGGTTGTCTATGTGTGCGTCTCGCTCGTTTAGTAAACGCAGGTTGAAGTGGAAATCGTCTCGCAGCGCGTTCCATCGCGCGCCGTGGCGCTCCATCGCAACCGCGGACTCAACCTCGTCATCACCGGGGTCCGCAACGTGTGTCTCATACGCACCCGGGTCCGCGTCCGCCATGCCGGCCCGCGCCGGACGGAGTGGCTGGGGAGGCGAGTCGAGTCGTGGCTTTTCAAAAGTGATGAATGAGCTTAAAGAGTGATTGTCAAAGGAAGTCAACAACAGAATTGTCACCATAAAAAAAAGTGCATCCATGCGCCGATCCCGGCAGAGTACCATGGTAAGAGGAATTTCAAGAAACGTTGTGTACTGAACATTGGAAGGTTGTTTGAAAAAGTAGATGACTGTGCTACGCGCGCCTCGCTCAAAACCCCAACGCCCACGCCTGCGCTTCGACGTTGTGTTTGACATCCACCCATATTTTCGCGAACACGTCCTCGAACGGCGCCGCGCCTACCGTGAACGGCGCGGCGACTGCGACTAAGGCGAAGAACCCGGCTCTTCCCAGCGGCCCGCATGTGTCGAACACCGAGCGTAGCATTTTCGCGCGCCAGGTGCACAGCGCGACGCACAACACGTAGAGACGCCACAGCCGTAGCCACTTGTCTCCGTCCCCGCCAAGCGCGTCCACGCCAGCCCGTCCGATTTGCCCGCACCCCACGCCTAGCAACAGCAGCAGCACCGTGGCTGGGGCGGTTTGGAACTTCGTCACCACGTTGTACTGCAGCAGCTTCCACGCCACGAGGGCGAACACCAGCCCGCCCCACGCCGCGCCCACCAAACTTCTCAAGACGCACCACATGTACTCCGCCGGGCCCGGGCCGTTCGCGCCGGTGGCGTACGACCACAAGGCGCGACTCATGGACCACTGTTTTTGTTTTTTAACACCGTGTGTGTCTTCATCGGACCCGAACCACCCTGCGGGCGCCGGGCACACGCTGAGATTGTAAAAAAGAGTGTCAGTCTTGAATGGGAAATCAGGGAGGCGGAATGTGTTAAATGGGAAATACTCACCTGACAGTCGCGGTGAGCGCCGCTACTGCTCGCCGCCACCCCCCCGCGAGCGTCACCACGAACACCACGGTGAGCCCCGTGTAGAACGCATCCGCGATGAAGGCCAGGGTTTCGGCGTGTTTTTTGGTGTCAAGCGCGGTTCGCCGGTCAACCGTGTCCCCCTCCAGCTTCTGTTGCGCCAAAACGTTGGCGTCAACATGAATCGAGTTGTTTTCGGACAAAACGTTCAGATTGAGTCGCTGCGTTTCCAGGGTTAGTTTGTTCAAACGGAGGTGTTTCTCCGCGATGTCATTCGCCCTCTCCGAGGAAAGAACGCGGCGGTACCGAACCGCCAGGTCCAGGGCTTTGAGCTGCGTCTCATCCGCAGTGGCGGCGGCCACGAGAACCAAGCCGGGATCGGGAAACTGCGGCCAAACACCGGTCGCGCCGGAGTTGGACGGCGGTGCGGCCAAAATCTCGGGTAAACTCAAACCCCACGCCGCGTTCTTTTCCTGTTCCGACCCGGCGCGCTCGGTTGTTTCCGCGACGCTCTTTTCGTTACGCGCCGCCGTTTCGGGGCTCGCCGAAACGAAACTCCCACTGAAGGACGCCAAAGGGTCGATTCCTGCAAACGAAGAGAACCACCCGCCGGTGCCGGATGCTGAGCCGGACCGCTCAGAGGTTTCGGTTTCGGTTTCGTTTTGTTTTTCGTTTTCAGTTTCGTTTTCGGTTTCTTTTCGTTTTTCTTCGGGCGACCCGCTCGGCGTGACCACGTGCCACGACCCGTTGGAGGTTGACTTCTTCACACCAGTTGACTGCTCTTTCGGGATTCGAACCTCAGTGGTCTCGCTTCCAAGCAGCACGGCGCTTGTTGGATTCTTCTGTCCAGGTTTCTGTGTCTCCTCCACAAACGCCTTCGCGGCGGCGTTGACGAAGGACTCGCGAAACGCGCCAGCCCCGCCCGCTCCCGGTTCCAGGTACAAGGTCAGCGCGGCGGCCATTTCCCGTGCCGCGGCAATCGCTTCCGTTTCGCCTATTGTATCAGGTGCAAAACGCGCGAGCCCGGCAACCACAGCGCCCATCGCGGTGCCCAAACAAACCCCCGAAGGCGCCGTCTCGGCCTTTTCTGGTTCCTCCCGGGAGGCGCCTTGTGTTTTCGCTGTTTTTCCATTCCCCGAATCACCCTTTTTTTGGTCCGCCTGCCTGGTCGTGACTCCGGTTTTGGCGTCCATACTCTCCACGGCGCTTTCCGTGAAACGCGCCACCAGCGTGTCGATGACGGCGTTCCGGAACGCCATCCAAATTGTATGGCCGTCCTTCCGCCCGTTCGCCGCGCGCCGCAGTCGTCGCGCCAGCGCGCGCGTGGAGACGAAAAATACCCAGAGCACAACCACGAAGATGACTGCCGCGGCTGCGACCGCGATACACGTGGTGACCAGCGCTGGCGAGGGCATATCGCCACTCACCCTGTGTGCGCCGTGGACGTTAACCACGCACGTCCCCGAAAACGCAGACCACTGAGCACCAGCCGCACATCCCCCACCGGGAATCTCACCTCGCGGGAACCCATTGCCATTGTTCGAGTTGCGGTACCGCCGCGCTTCCGCCCGGGCGGCTTCGCGAACCGCCTCGTCAGCCTCGGCGCTGTGGAACCCCCGAGGGCTCGACGGTGACATTGGCATGCCGGCGATACGACCACGGGAGGGCCAGAGGCCACACCGCCGCGGTGCGCGGGCCGCTGTGCGCGGGCTGTGTGCGTACTCACGTGCATTCTTGGCCAAAAAGCAAATTTGGCCAAAACCCGCACCTCTCTTCTTTATGGGCCCATTTCTACCCTGCGGAACTCCGCGCTCTCGTCCCAGATTTGGCCACGTCGTGGTTTTCCACCCGCCTCTCTTTTTCCGCACGCCCTCTCCACCTATCGCGCACCTCGATCTGCACAACACCACGCGTCGCCAGCAGCAAAGATGGCCACTACCGTCGCTTCTCTCCGCGTCGTCGCGCCTGCGTCGGTCGCGTCCAAGCGTGGTGGCATGCTGCGCACGCGCACGCCTGGTACGTCCCGCCGATACACACACCGCGCCGTACACATCCGTGTGGATAGAGCCACCACAACGTGGCTCGTGGGACGCGGACGCGGACGTCTTCCAAGTTCCTCGTTTCCCGTGTCCCTCGCGGGGTACCACCCCACGAGTGGTTCCATGCGAAACGTCCCTGCCGTGCGATGCGTGTACATCAACACCCGTGGCTGCTGTACCCCCAACACACGCTGACCCGTCCCATCCCCAAACCACTTGCTCCTCCCAAATCTCTCTCAACAAACAGCGACGCGCGCGCGCGCGCCCCCCGGCCGCGTGATGGCCATCTCCACCGAAACCGAAGCCTCCGTGGAGGTGAGCAAGGCGCTGAAGGAGGGCGGGGTGACGGTGGAGTACCAGCGGAAAAAAGCGAAGGAGATGGTGAAGTTTTTCAAACAGCAGCAGTACGACCAGGCGGTTGAGGATTCGCAAGTTTTCGGGATGACGCCCAAAAACGAAATCAACAACGGCCGGTGGACCATGTTCGGTTTGTTAGTGGGGATGATGACCGAGTACGCCACCGGGGTGGACTTCATCGACCAAATCAAACTCACTGTGTCAGTGCTTGGCATCGCGGACGTGTACGACTGACCAGAGAGCGCTATTATGTTCTCTTATAGGCGCGCGGAGTTGTGAATGATGACGGGGAGAAGATGACGCGCAATCAAATATTCGCGAAGCTTTCGTACTACCTTAGAGGATTAAGCGCGTTAAGTATTCGCGAAGCTTTCGTACGAACCTCAAGTTACAATTCCTGGGTATCCTTCCACGTGGAACCTGACTTGATTGCGAAACCCCAAACCGTGTGTCATTTCTCGGCGTACCCTATGCCCGTTTCGAAACACGACAACCCGCTCTTCTCAACTACCGCGCCCGATTCCGTCCACCACGCTTTGAAACTCAGAAACTCGGCCGACCTCTGGTGCGGGTTTTCCAAATCCGCGCGTGAGTGGTACCGCTCGACGATCATGAACTCGTCCTCGGCTTGGTCGGAAGCGCACAGCTCGTCTGCGGAAGCGCGGGTGGGAGAAGGTCAGCGAGAGGCGCAGAAAACGTTTCGTGAATGTGTTTCAGGGTCACGCACAGCTCAGCGTCGACGGCTCGTTCGCCTTGACGTGCGTTGCGAGAATCCCCCAGCGAGCCTTGAACTCGTCGATCATCTCGACCTTGAGCTTGACGCGAATGTACAGGCAGAAAATACCCATGGCGACACGGGAGCGTCCAAGCGCGGTGCACTCTGCAATTGACCAGAAAACTTGCAACTCGGCACCTGCAAAAACTGAAGGATGACACCAAAATCGAACCAGTTCTCGCCGCGCCGGGCACGCGCGAACGTGAAACTCCACCGGATGGACTCCAGGGCGACGGCTTCCGTCTCGCGCGTTGACGTTGGGTCCGGCGACGACGACGTCCAGGCGTCGTCCTCCAGGGAGAGGGCGACCGTTCGAGACGTTGACCGAGCCATTGAGGAACTGCGAAAACGAAGGCAGATGGCACGCGCGGCGTCCCGAAGCGTTCGCGAGAACTCCACCGATTCCACCTCCGGGTCCACACCACCAAACGAGCTGGACGAAGAGCTCGCCGCGGCAATCGCCGAGGTCGAGGCGGCGATGGGGAAGCTCGATGAGGACGCCACTCTTACCGGCGCGGAGGCGCTGGAAGCGAAACAGTTTGAAAAAGAAAACTTGGCTCTGGTGGAGAAAACCAACAGTACGAAAAACAAAATAGCGACGTCCGCCACCGAACGCAACCGGGTGACCGGGTTCCGAGGCCCTCCAGGTTCCGGGGCCGTGCTCGGCGCAGGTGTGTTCGGCGCGACGGAGGCTTCCGCGTGTGAGAAAAAAATGGACGCGTCTTTGGCGCGCGCGGAGGCGTTTGCGTGGAAAAGAAACGCCGGCGACGAGGCTGATAAAATGTCGGATACTCTGTCGTCGTGGACAAAGGACATAGACGCGATGCTTTCGAAACTCGACGCGTACGATGAGGTGGTGCGTGCAAAGCGGGAGTACTTCAAGTAGCAGGTTACTAGCTAGAGGAGAAGACGTAGTAATCAACACATAGCGCATCCGAACGACTTGAGAAGAACTCGAGCCTTCTCCCGTAAAAACTCTCTTACTGAAATCTTTGGACCTCGAGATTGTCGACCGAAAACGAAAACGCCTCGGGGAGGTCGTCAACCACCTCTCGTCCCGCGCACGGTAGCGCGACGAGCTAGTGAAGTGGGCACTTCATCGCGCACTCGTTGAATGCGCGTCACCATGCGACCCCTTCCACGTCACGCTCGATGGACGGGGGTTCGTGCGAACGTGTTATCCGCGCTGCTGCTGGTGTTCCCAACACGCACCTTCGCGGACCGCACGCTTTGTTTTACCCTGCCGCCCCCGGAGCTCCTGGTCTCCAAAAGCGATCCCGATACGCATGCGGACACCGCAAGTGTGTACCTTGGGATGAACGCGGAGCGGTGCGTGCCACGCGCCGAGCGCGACCTCCGCGCGGCGGCAGTGCGTGCGCGTCTCCCCGACGACGATCAAGCGCTTCGCTGTGTCGACGCGCACGAGGCGTTCGTGTGCAGCAGCGAGTTCGCCGCAAACGACGACCCCTTCGCCTGCGAGACCCTGGATGGCGCGGATACCTACCGCCTGGACGTGAAGGTCATGGAGACATGCGTGTGGCCCGTGTGCGAGTCTTTGTGCGTCCAGGCCACGGCGCCGGCGCCGAGTCGAGGCGCCCACCGTCGGGGAACTCCGGTGAAAACGTCCTCGAATTCCCCAGAGCCTCGCAGTCAACGCGACGCGCATAGGCACCACTCGACCTGCGCTCGGTGCGGTCGCGCGTGTGACATCGCACCACCCAAAGTAGACACGCCGGGAGGTCACTACTGCGCCGCGCTCGCTGCGCAGCGTCTCGGCGTTGCGGCGGTGACGGAGCGAGAGAGCGCGAACAAAAAGGAGACGGACAAAAAGGTTGACCCCCGCGCTCGCTACGGAGGCGCGTGGGGATGTCCCGGGTGCGACGGCGGAGCCACGGCAGCCTTCGCGGCGTCCACTGGTTTTCAATCGCAAGCGCAGCTCTCCGCAGCCGCGGCTGCTTTGGCCAGCGTACCTGTCACCGCGAGTAGCGTTGGAAGTGTGGCTGCGGCGTCGGCGGCGGCGTCGACCGTGGCCGTCGGCGGCGCAGCCGCGTTGGTCGGGAACTTCCTCTTCATCTCCGCGCGAATCGCGTTGCTCAACATCGTGTTCTGGGCCGTCATCGACAGTCTGTACGTCGTTGTGCGTCCTGGCGATGAGTACCCAGGGTACGTCTACGCTCAAGGTTCGGGAAATGGAGGCGACGGGAAAGTTAACGCGCCGCCGCCGCCGCCGCCTTTTATTTTCGGCAACGCGATACCTCCGCCGATTTCCGTGTCCGTCCCCAACCTCTCCCCGCCGCCTTTTTTCGTCCCCACACAATCCCCGCCCGCTCCTCCTACGTTTCCACTGCCGCCTTCATCGATTTGCGGCGCGGGTGATATCGTTCGGTCGTGCGTTGGGGAGTGCGGGATGTGCATTTTCGAGCCCGAAGCCGAGGCGCCGAACTGCTGCTGCGACGAGGAGTGCGCCGAGTTAGGAGACTGCTGCGGCGACTTCGGAACGTGTTGCACCGGCGGGGGCGCGAAACTCGGCGTGCGCGTCGACGCGAGGCACGGGACACGGCGCAGGGTCGCGCGACGCGATTCCGTGCCGTACCGCGATATCGGGCGAGACTTCGGTGGCGTGGACCAAACAGATCTGGAGAATTTGGAGGAGCAAATGGATTTGAACGGTTTTGGCCAACCGTCCCGAGGGTTTATCCGGCCGGTTAGGGTCGCGTCCGGCGCGCGCGCGATGGAGACCGTACCGATCGTGGTGGGCAGCAGAACGCAACCTCCGTATCGAGGCTCGCAAGGATCCACGATGACGCGATGAAAGAGTTTTCGGAATGTCGACACAAAAATAAACTTCCCATCCATCTGTCGAACTCAAAATCAAATTCGAAACGCCGGGTGCGTCCACTTCCCGTCCCACGAGTTCTGTTTCTCGCCAAGCAACAGTCTCTTGACTTCATCCACCGCCCCCGTGACGTCATCAATTGAACTCGGATACGGCACGAAATAATCAAGCGCCCACGCGCCTTTCGTGTCCACGAACTGGCCTTGTACTACTCCCGCGTCGCCGCCGCGCGCCGTCGCGGGCGCGACCCCGCGCCAACGCGACGCGCTTGTGGGAATCATCATCCTCAAGTCTGGGGAAATCGAGTCCGCGTCGCAGGTCAACGTCTGGCCTCTGCGCGTGAACTCGCCCAGCACCGCCAAACGAGAGACGAGGTCGTTCATGGGAATCACAAACACACCAGGCACGGAAGACGTTTCACCAACGTGTACAAACAAAAGGTCGAACTCTTGTTTTGAGTAAGGCGCGCCGAAGCCGCCGGAGGATTCATCGAAGTGTACCCCAAACTTTTCTTTCATCGGAAAAACCGGTCGTCCCGGTTTCTGCAAGCAAACCTCGCCTATATCCCAGCTCGGTGTAGACACGACCCGCGCGGTGACGTGCAGCACCCGGAACGTACTGCACATGTCGTAATCGAGCCGCAGGGTGGCGATGGAAAAATCGGGGCGAGGCAGCCCGTCTTGCGCGGGCGCCATGGCGGGCGCGGCGCTCCCGGGTGGCTGTTTCGTCGGCACGGAGGCCTCGCTGTCGTGGGTCCACAACCCAAGCGCGTCTAGCAAAGCTGCTCGTCTGCGCGGTTTTGGAAGCATGACAGGTCCCGTGGTATTTACCGTGCTCGTTTCCATTCTCGGACCGGAACTTGCCACGGCTCGGTGCAAATCAACGCTTTGCCCTCTGGATGCCAACGAAGCGTTTATGTGCGCGGCCAAAACATCCGCGATGCCACTCGCCGCGCACTGTTTACACTCAACTTTGCCGTTCCCGTCCTCCACCTTGAAGAACCGCCACTTACACGAAGAATCGCCGTTCGTCACGTACACGACGTTTTTCAGCTTATCCCGCAAAGCAAGCGCGTTTTCCTTCGGCACGCACCACGCTTTGTAAAGGTTATTGGTGTGCGTTTCCAGTTGTTCTCCGTTGCTAACTCCGTTGTCTACACCGTTACCCATACCCGCCAACGTTTGGTCCCGCAAACAAGCCGCCTCCCCGTTCAGGCCGAGCATCAGCACGACGCACGGCCCGGGCAGGCGCGCCGCGCGGTTGAGACGCGAAAACGTCCACTGCTCGTTGCCGAACCGGCTTTGGGTTTCACCGCCTCCGTATTGGCGGTCAGCCCGCGCTCCACACGACGAAGGCGTCTCGCGGACCTCCAGAAGCACGCGCAACACGCGAAACCCGCTGGCGTCGGTGACGAAGAACCCACCCACGGAGGAGGAGGAGGAGGCGTCCTGGGACGTTTCTTCGTCACTGAAACCGCGGTCCAAACACTTTTTCAAAAGCAAACCCCGCGCGACTTTTTCGTCATCCTCATCCAGCGGGAACGTCTCCAGAGTGAGCGTGGTTACCCCGAACACTTTTTGTGCGTCGTGTTGTTTCGGCAAAAGAGGCACCACGCGTTCGCGGAGCCACCGCACCGCACAAGCCTCCGCGGAGTGGTAAGTGGCGCCCACGTTGACGAACCCGTTTTGGGGATGGGTTGTTTTTTGCGGCGACTTCGGTTTTGGTTTCGGTATGACGCAAGGCGGTTCCGGAACAAGCACCGCGTTGACCAAAACCCCCCCCGGGGCGACGAAAAAGTTCCTCGCCCGTCGCGAAGCACACCGCGTGTGGTCGTCATCGTTCGTCTCCGAACGTAACCTTTCGCGTAACGTGTGTTGCTCCAACGAAACCCGGGTCAGTTCGCTGGTCAAGTCGATGGGACGAGACGTCCTGGCATTTGGAAACTCTCGGGGGTAAGAACCCGCGATTTGCGCGATACTCGCGTTCGCAGACTCCAGGCTCGCCAACGCATCCGCCAATGAGCTCATCGTGGTGCGGTGTGAAGAACGCGCGAGAACGACGCGCGCGCGCCAAGCGCGTCGCGACACGCCAGCGCACGCGGGTGTGTGGTCTGGACGACGCGAAGGGCGATTTTCTCTCGGAATGTGCGTTTCATCGTTTCGGAAACATCACTGAAAAAAAACGAAAACGTGCCGACCGCTTTAAAGTCCCCCGCGCCCGCGGGGCCATGGCGACGTACGAGGAGCTCAAGGCGCGGGTCGCCATGCTGAAGCGTGCGGACAAGGAAGAAGTGACGTCACGAAAGGCGGTCGCGGCGCAGGAAGCAGCGGAGGTGGCGAGGTGCGTTCTCGTGTTGCGCTTTCAGTGTCGGGGGGAAACAACGTGTCCGTGTCCCCAGGTGTTAAATCCCCAGGCACACGTCCCACCACTTGTTCCACGTCCACTTCCTGGAACCTCGTCACCTAACACGATACCCCCGGATACCCCCCCTATCCCACACCACACCCAGAGCCAAGGCTGAGCTTCTTTCCCGCGAGAAGGAGAACGACACGCGTCTGACGAATGCGCGAAAATCCCTGGACCTGGCCACCGCGCGGTCGGCGAAGATGAGGGAGCAGTACGAGGAAAAAGCGAAAAGGGACCGGGTCACAATCAAGCGGCTGACGAAACAGGTTGAGGAAATGCAGACGGAGGCTGAGGAAACACAAAGCAGCGCTGAGCAGCGACACGCCGAGGGAATTGCGATTGCCTCGGGGGCACTCGAAACCGAGTTCAAACGGCGCGAGCGCGAATTGATTGAAAAGCTGAAGCTGGCTCGCGAAAAGGAAAAAAACGCCCTCGAGAAAACGCCCGCGCGGTTCGACGAGATGGTGACTCAATGCGAAACGTATTTAGCCTCGACAAACGCGGAAACCGCCGCTCGCGAGCACGCGGAGCGAACCGCGGACGTAGCGGAAACGGCGTTGCGAACCGCGCGACGGGAAATGGCGGCGGCGGTGACCTCGAACTCGGCAAACTGGGAGTTCAAGTTGGCGGAGACGCTGCGCGAAGTCGAGAAAAGAGTGCGACAAACGACGGACGCGCTGCGCGACGAACGCGATTTGTTCCGAAAACGTTTGTTCGAATCCAGGGAACGCGAAGCCGCGATGAGCCGGGTGTTGACGGAACAGGCGCAACGGCTGTTGGAGGAGGGCGACACGATCTGTTAGCGGTCTTCAAAAGTAGTCTCTGTAGTAATACCAAATAGCCGCATCTCTCCGTATCCTCAAACCGTTCCCACATCACTCCCCACCCGTGAAGAACTCTTTCGTCCTTTGTAAGATTCCCTTTTTCGGCTGATCAAGGTCGATAAGGAAGTCCTGTTTACCGACGACTCTTCGCGCCGCGTTTTCGTACGCGATGCCCGCTAAGGTGAGTTTCTTTTTCAACACGAGCGGTTCGCCTCGGTTCGTGGATACGATCACCTCGGTGTCCTCCGGAATAGCGCCAAGCAGGGGCACCCCGAGCATTTCCTGGACATCCTTCACGCTCATCATGTCGTTCTTCTTGATCATGTCAGCCCTAACTCGGTTCACGATGAGTTTCACGTCGTAAATGCCGTTCGCTTCCAATAAACCTGCAACGCGGTCGGCGTCCCTAATCGCGGTGATTTCGGGCGTCGTGACGATGATCGCTTCGTTCGCCCCCGCGATGGCGTTGATGAACCCCACATCAATCCCCGCGGGGCAATCGATGAACACGTATTGGAACTTCAGGTCACGCAAAATGTCAATCAGAACGTTCATGCTGTCCTTGGTGACGTTGTATTTCTGTCGGTTCTTCGAAATCGGCAGCAACGCAAGGGACCGCCACCGTTTATCTTTAATCAAAGCCTGTTCCATCCGGCACTCGCCTTCCAACACCTCCATCGCGGTGTACATCACCCTGTTCTCCAGCCCAAGGAGAAGGTCGAGGTTACGTAACCCGATATCCGCGTCTATCAAGCAGACTCTGTACCCGAGCCTCGCGATGGACATCCCAAGGTTCGCGCTGGTGGTGGTCTTACCGACCCCGCCCTTGCCGGACGTGATCACGATCACGCGCGTTTCGTCGGACTCGGCGTCGACGGACACCGGGTCGGCGGAGTCATCGGATGCGGCCGCGCGGGTGGTGCAGAGGGAGGTGCGGGAAGGAAAGACGACTGGTGTTTGTAGGGGAAGAGGTGAGGTTAGATGACGGTTAGTGGGAGTCGCACCGCAAACACAATCTAATGCACGTGTTGCACTGCAGCAAAAAAGTGAATCGGAATCAAATCAGGTGGGGGTCGGCGCGATCGCGATCGTGTGCCGGTTGCTTGCGTACCTCGGAAAACGGCGTTGCGTCGCTCCCCCGCGACGCTGAGCGGGGCGGTACGTCCGGAAGCACGCGCGGCGAGTGGCGCGACGCGCGATTTTCCGGGGCCGCGTGCTCCCGCGATTCCAGCGCGGGGACCACAGACGAGACGCGATTGCACGGCGAGCATTGCGATCGGCCGAGAAAACACGAGGGTTCCCTCGGATGTGTGCGTTTCGCGGTGCGACGGACGCGTGCGCAGCGGCGACGACGACGCGGGTGCGTGAGAAAGCGGTGGAGGTGGCGCGCGCCCAACTGCGGTGGGGACAGCTTCGGTCGCCGCGCACGACCGAGGCTGAAAATCGGCCCAGGTGGGTGGCGCCCTTTTTTCGACTCGGGGCCAAAAGGCCAAAACATCGTGCTTCTGCTTCTCACCCTCCACTCGTCTTGTCGCGCCGCGATGGCGACGGCCCGGGCGTGGCTCCGGTCCCCCATCCACGCGGCGCGGCCGCTTCCCAGGCTTCCGGGTGACGAGCTGAAACTCGAGCCTGGTTCGGCAAAGGGCGTGCCACCTTCGAAGCGGCGACGCGATGATGACATTGGTGCCTACCGAGAACCCTTTGCCAAGCCTAACTCCAATCCATTCACAATCGCCGCGGGCAAGGCCACCCCTTTACGCGAAACCGAGCTGTGGGTCAACACCGGTTCACACAGGCTCACGACACGAAATAACCCACCACGGATACCACCGGGCGATTACGTGTTACCTGACAACAAGTCGTTCCTCCGATATGAGCCGGGTTTGTTTTCTGACAAGTGTACGTCGGTTGTGTACGACGAGCTTTGGGATTTATCGCGTTCTGTACCGCCCACGCCCAACCCGATGAACCGCAGCACGAACCTGCGGCGCAAGCAAGGCACGTTCGGGAGCGCGTACAAGTTCGGCGCGCAGGTGAGCGCGCGGGTGGACGGGCCTTCCGGGTTGTTTCCGGAAAAGTTCAAAGGCGAAAAAGAGTGGCCTGCGTTGGTCAACATGTGCGTCGCGGACGCGCGAGCGCGAATAAGCGAACGCCACGCCTCGGCTTTCGAAGCCGAGGGCCGCCTCGCCGCGCACGTCAACTGGTACCCCGACGGCACCGCAGGGATGGGACGGCACTGCGACTGCGAAGCTAGTTTGGTGGATGGTGCGCCCATTTTTTCATACAGCTTCTATAGTAAAGGAGCAAACTCGCCGCCGAGGCTGTTTGATCTTTACGAAAAGAAAAACATAAAAGCCACGCAGGCGCAGAAACCGTTCGCCGCCGTGCCCCTGGCGCACGGCGATTTGTGTATCATGGCTGGTGAGTTTCAGCACAGCTACGAACACGGCGTCCGGGTCACGGCGGCGAAGGCGCACTTGGGGAACTCCCGGATCAACATCACGGTACGCGCTTTTAACGAGCCTGACCACGTTTAGATTGTGACGAAAACGCAGTAGCTAGCGCCCGACTCTTGCGCTCATATCCTTCCTCATCACTGATGAACTCCCTTGGGGTGGTGGAAGTGGCACCTACCGCCGAACTTGCACCGGCCTGTTTTCACGTAGAAACCGCACTCCGGCGCGCCCGGTCGCTCGGGGTACTCCACCGCGGGGGAAGACGCGACCAAAGAGGCTCGCGCCGAGGCGCGTCGCGCCGAGCCGTTCGCGATTTGTCGCGCCGCCTTCGCAAGCGCCGCGGACGCGCCCGTTGTTTCAGCATCACCGCCTCCGCCGGACCCACGGCGCGTCACTCCCTCCCCCCCCCCCTCCTCTCCCTCCCCAGCACTCCCGAAAAAGTACTTCGCGAACTGCGGTTCGTGCGCTACGTTTTTTTTGACAAACTCAAACGCGTGAAGCGCGAGTTTTGGAAACCTCGTCTCAAAGTACCGATAAAACGCGTCGGGCGGGTCCCCGACGGTTTCGCGTACGTTTCTCGGGAGCTCCCTGAAGTGGTTGGACTTGTTCCGGATGACCCGTAGAAGATCTCGAACTTCCCTGCCGTTGTACGACCGGTACTTCCCCATGTTTTCGGTCAGCGCCGGGGGTAGGGCGTCGCTCCATTTTTTGTGTTTCCCTCCGATTCCGTTTTCGGTTTCCCCTAAACCCCCGTCCTTACGCTCCAGCGCGCCTCGCTCCAAATCGTTTAGCAACAGCGAGCCGCCCACTTCCCGGTCCTCCATCTCCACCCGGTCCGAGACATCACAAAGGAACGAAAGTTTGGTGGCGTCGCTCCACCAGACCGGGTGCAGCAGCGCCTGCGGCGCGGTCGGGCGGTGGGACGGGTTCGTGTCGACCAAGCTCTTCACTAAATCCGCGGCTTCGCGGGACACGGCGTTTAGCTTTGGAGTTTTGCCAGAAAAGTGTCAGGGCTTGGTACGGTCAAACGCGGAGGCGGGATTTGGGAAAGGACCAAGGCTGTACCTTTTCCAAACCGGGTGTACCGCCGCTCAAAACGTTCTGGTCGCGTTCGTACCGCCCCCCGAACGGGTGCTCCCCCCCGGTAAGGCAGTAGTGCAACAGGCACCCCAAGCCGAACAAATCAACCGAACGGGTCTGCCGGCCGCCGAGTAAACGCTCGGGGGCGAGCCAACCCGCGGTGCCGCCGGTTGGCGCGGCGTTGGCGTACGTGTTACTTCCGGAAGGAGTGTTAGTGTTACCGCCCGTCCCGGCAGTACCCCCATTCACCCCGTCGTACCCCCCAAAGCCCGGCCTTGTTTCGAAGGACGTGCCATCTGCCAAGCTGAGCTTCTTCGCGAGTCCCATGTCCGCGAGTTTTCCCCGGAACCGCTGGGTGACCAAAACGTTTTGGGGTTTCAAATCGCGGTGCACGATCCCGGACGCGTGAAGCGCGTTGACGCCAAGAAACGCGTCGCGAATCAAACGCAGCCCCTCGCGAGTCGGGCGCTTGGTGGTCGGGTGGAGCCACACAAAAGGTTGAGGGTTGCCAGTAGTGGTACCAGTGTTGCCGCCAGCAGTGTTACTGGACCCCCCAACACTCGGGTTCGAACCTGTGACGTCAACACCAACGGAACCACCCGTCGGTACCGAAACCACCAGACTGGCGAGCGTACATACGCAGCGCTCCAGCGCGACGTACACGAAGTCGTCGTC